>Ga0208435_100154_pt1 | contig 22621 bp, 19 predicted proteins | sample 24_taG_FD_184097 | JGI IMG/M metagenome (GOLD analysis project Ga0208435, IMG submission 184097) | Marine viral communities from Cariaco Basin, Caribbean Sea - 24_WHOI_OMZ (SPAdes) (version 2) | ecosystem: Environmental > Aquatic > Marine > Oceanic | place: Caribbean Sea: Cariaco Basin...
GCAAAGCGTCACTCACAATGACGCTATAGGACATTGGAGAAAACCGCGCACGTGCCATGATATAGCCTGAATAATAACCAACATGGGTTTTGTTATGGCTCTGATCGATATGATGCACTCGGTGCTTGAAAACAGCGGCCTGCTTGCACTTTGGGAGACGCTGGCCCCTTGGTTGGCATTGGATGAGCGGCAGCTGATTTTTGTTGTCGCCACACCGGTCTTTATTGCCGTGGCGGTTTGGGAATACCTGAAAATCCGCCACGATCCGAAGCTGATGGACGTGCCTGAGGCGATCCGCAACTTCATGTTAGGCGCGGGCTATCAAACCACCGAGCTGCTGTTTGCCGGGATTATTGCCTTTCCGGTGTATGCACTGTGTTACCACTACCGTCTGTTCGACATCGAGCTGAATGCCTTTACGGCGATACTGACCTTCATCGGTGTGGATTTCTGCTATTACTGGATGCACCGCTCCAGCCATCGAATTCGCTGGTTCTGGGCCGCTCATGTGGTACACCATTCTTCCGAGCGCCTGAACTTTTCCACCGCCATGCGCCAGAGTGCAACCAACATTTTCAACGGCAACTGGGCGTTCTATTTGCCCATGGCGTTGCTGGGCTTCAATCCGGTATGGATTGGCGTGGCCTACGCGCTGTCGCTGGTGTATCAGTTCTTCATTCACACCACGCTGATCCATCGCCTGCCAGCCGCCGTGGAATTTGTGTTCAATACCCCCAGTCACCACCGTGCCCACCACGGGCGCAACAAACGGTACATCGACCGCAACTACGGCGGGGTGTTGATCATCTGGGATCGTCTGTTTAACAGTTTCGTGCCGGAAACTGACGATCTGCCGCCAACCTACGGCATTCCCCGCCAAGTACATTCGAACAATCTGCTGGTACTGTGGACTCACGAATATGTGGATATGTTCCGCGACATGGGCAAACCCGGCAGTCTAAGCTCTCGTTTAAAACATTTGTGGAAACCGCCGGAGTGGCAACGCCCGGTTACACAGGAACCGGCTAACGTTTATGAACCAGCACCCTCTGAACCTGACCGCCGCTGACGGCCACCAAATTACCGGCACGCTGTTCCAGCCTGAAGTGCCCCGCGCCTGCCTGGTCATCAGCCATGGCATGGCCGAGCACGGCGACCGCTATGCCAGGCTTGCGCAGTGGCTGGGGCAACATCAGATTGCCGTGATCAGCTACCATCACCGGGGCCACGGCCCCGATTGCGAGCCGGATGATCTGGGCCACTATGCCGACTCTCAGGGTTGGGCCAAGGTGGTCGGTGATCTGGAGCTGGTAGTGGCTCATGCCCGAGCTACCTTTTCTGAGCTGCCGCTGAGCTTGCTGGGCCACAGCATGGGCTCGTTTATTGCCCAGAGTTATGCACAGCAGCATGGGGCCACCCTCGATGCGCTGATACTGAGTGCATCCAACCGCATCAACAAAGCAGAATTGTTACCTTCGCGCTCGCTCATCGGGCTGATCAAGCGGATTTGTGGCAAACGCCACCAGAACAAACTGATTGCCAAGCTAACCTTTGGCAAGTTCAACCGTATGTTCCGGCCTAACCGCACCGAATGCGACTGGCTCAGCCGGGATGAGCAGCAAGTGGATCAATACCTGGCCGACCCATTATGCGGGTTCGAATGCAGCACCGGACTGTGGCATGATTTCCTCGGCGGCATGCTCACCATCAATCCGATGCGATGGCGCAAAGATTTACCGGTGCACCTTTTTTCCGGCAGCGAAGACCCCGTGGGTGAAATGGGCAAAGGTATCCGCCAGCATTTTCAAGCAATTCGCGAAGCCGGCATTCAGAAAGTGACCTTCCGGCTTTTTGACGGGGGCCGCCACGAGATGCTGAACGAACTCAACGCCGAGGATGTATGGCAACACCTGCTGCAGTGTATTCCTACCGCTCAAAGCGCATGCGCCGAGCCTTTGTCGGCCTGATCACCGCCTGCCTGTTGTTGGCCACCGGGCAAACCCGGGCCGAACAAGCCACGGTAGCCGTGGCCGCTAACTTTACCGCCACCATGGCGAAACTGGTCGCACTTTTTGAACACGAAACCGGGCATCAGGTGCGCGCCAGCTTTGGCTCAACAGGCAAGCTGTACGCGCAAATCCGGCACGGTGCACCCTACGATGTATTCATGGCAGCCGATGCCGAACGCCCTCGACTGCTGGCCGACCAAGGCCTGGCAGTGGCCGGTTCGCAGATTCCCTATGCCGAGGGCCGGCTGGTGCTTTGGAGCCGCGACCCGAATCTGTTCCGGGACGGCCGTGAATATCTGAACAGCCAGCCTCAGCGTCTGGCAATCGGCAACCCCAAAACAGCGCCCTATGGCATTGCTGCGATCGAGGTTCTGGAGAATCTCGGGCTCGCCGACGCTCTCTCGCCGAAGCTGGTCAGCGGCGACTCCATCGCGCAAACCTTTCAGTTTATCGCCACCGGCAATGCCCGCGCCGGCTTCGTGGCGCAAGCCCAGGTACGCGCACACAACGGCGAGGAAGGCTCTGCCTGGCAGGTGCCAAAAACCCTGCACAAGCCGATCAGCCAGCATGCGGTTTTGCTTAATCGGGGCCACCGAAACGCTGCGGCCCATGACTGGATGGCATTTTTGAATGGTGCAAAAGCGCAGGCGATCATCCGTGAAGACGGGTACGATATTCCGCGACAGTCCACTCACTGAACCGGCGGAGATTTCATGAGCCCGGAATGGCAGGCCGTTTGGCTGACATTAAAACTGGCGGGCATCACCACGATGTTGCTGCTATTGATCGGCACGCCCATCGCGTGGTGGCTGGCTCGAACGCAACACTGGCTTCGCCAGCCGGTTGCCGCGATTGTGGCGCTGCCGCTGGTGTTACCGCCAACCGTACTGGGCTTTTATTTGCTGATTGTGATGGGCCCGGACGGGGCCATAGGCCAATTAACCGAAAGCCTTGGTTTGGGGCTGTTGCCATTTACCTTTGAAGGCTTGGTGGTGGCGTCGGTGATCTACTCCCTGCCCTTTACCGTGCAACCCTTACAAAATGCCTTTCTGGCTTTGAACGAGAACCTGCTGGAAGCGGCCGCCACGCTGCGCGCCTCGGCCTGGGATCGCTTTGTGTCCATCGCAATCCCGTTAGCGCGGCCGGGCTTTCTGACCGCTGCGGTGCTGAGTTTCGCCCACACCATTGGCGAATTCGGCGTTATTTTGATGATTGGTGGCAGCATTCCCGGTGAAACCAAAGTGTTATCAGTGGCCATCTTCGACCATGTGGAGGCACTGGAATACACCCAGGCACACTGGCTCTCTGCGGGCATGCTGGCATTTTCGTTTGTCGTACTCGTCACCCTGTACAGCCTGAACGGGCGCTTTCAGCCGGGAGTGGTTCGATGAGCCATTCGGACCGCATTCAGGCCCGGTTTCAGTGCCACTTCGACAAGTTTGCCCTGGATGTTGATCTCAATCTGCCTGGCTCGGGCATTACCGCCATCTTTGGCCACTCCGGCTGCGGCAAAACCACGCTGTTGCGATGCATTGCGGGTTTACAGCCCGCCAAAGGGCAACTGTCGGTATTGGGTGAACCCTGGCAAACCGCCCACAACAGCTGGCTGGTGCATCAGCGGCCTTTGGCCTATGTATTTCAGGACACCAGTCTGTTTCCACATTTGTCGGTTCGCAAAAACCTGCTGTACGGCTACCGACGGGTGCCAGCCGAACAGCGCAAGATCAGCCCGGAACAAGTCTATGACTGGCTCGGCCTGTCGCCGTTGCTGAAGCGTATGCCGGCAGGGCTTTCCGGGGGTGAGCGCCAGCGCGTGGCTATCGGGCGAGCCCTGCTGACCAGCCCTCGCCTGCTGCTCATGGACGAGCCGCTGTCGGCGCTGGACCAGCAAAGCAAACTGGACATCTTGCCGTATCTTGAACGCATGCGAGACACGCTCGAAATTCCGGTGCTTTATGTGTCCCATTCAACCGCTGAGGTGGCGAGACTGGCCGATCATATTGTGATGATGGAACACGGACGTGTGGTGGCCCAAGGGCCGCTTCAGGAAACCTTGGCGCGAACAGACCATCCGTTCCGGCTGGAAGAAGACGCTGGCGTAATCCTCAATGGTGAAGTGGCGGAAGTGGATGACCGTTGGCAACTGTGCCGAGTGGCGTTCGATGGCGGTGAGCTGTGGCTACGTCATCACGACCACCTTGATGCCGGCATGCCGGTGCGCGTTCAGGTGTTAGCCCGGGATGTCAGTGTCTCGTTGCAGGAACAGCGGAATCAAAGTATTCAGAACCTGCTGCCGGCAACGGTTGACCACATCGCCAGAGAGGTCATGCCGGGCACCAGTCTGGTTCGTCTGCTGGCTGGGGGCACTCCGTTTTTAGCTCGTTTGACCTCCCGCTCGGTTCATCAGCTTCAGCTTTCTCCCGGACTGCCCGTGTGGCTGCAGATCAAGTCGGTCGCTTTGGCTGACTAGCGTTCACAAAAAAACCGCTGCCGGGCAGCGGTTTTTTTTCGCTCTGAGAGTGCCTGTTAGCGAGTGCCGTAGACCACCATGGTTTTCCCTTTAACCTGAACCAGCCCCTGCTCTTCCAAGGTTTTCAGTACCCGGCCCACCATCTCGCGGGAGCAACCGACAATGCGGCCGATTTCCTGACGAGTGATTTTGATCTGCATGCCATCCGGGTGGGTCATGGCATCAGGCTCTTTGCACAAATCGAGCAACGTGCGCGCAACCCGGCCGGTCACGTCCAGAAACGCCAGGTCGCCTACTTTGCGGGTGGTCTGGCGCAAACGAGAAGCCATCTGTTCGCCAATAAAATACAGAACCCGAGGATCTTGCTGGGCAATTTCACGGAATTTGGTGTAGCTGATTTCCGCCACTTCGCATTCGGTTTTGGCTTTGACCCAGGCACTGCGCGAATCCATGTTATCGAACAACCCCATCTCACCGAAGAAGTCTCCGGTGTTCAGGTAGGCCATAATCATCTCGCGGCCATCGTCGTCTTCGATAATGACGGTTACCGATCCTTTAACGATGTAAAAGAGAGAGTCACTTTTATCGCCCGCATAAATGATGGTACTTTTGGCTGGATAACGCCGGCGATGGCATTGGGAAAGAAAGTAATCCAGATGTTTAGTTTTTTGCTCAACCGGCTTGATGATAGTAGCCATAATGCGAGACGTGCCTCCTCAGCGTAATGCCGATCCTGAACTTTGTTATATCCCCGCTTTTCCCTGCAGGTTACGGGTTTTTCTGACTAGCCACGCAACTTATAACAAGATGGCTGGCCCGGGGCAACTCGAATGCAAAAGCACGGGTTTCCGAAAGTCTGTGCTAGCATCCGTTCTCATCACTGATCGAACAATGGAGAACCCTCAATGAAAGCAACCGTAGACTGGACCGGCGATGTCAGTTTCAAAGCCACCAGCGGCACTGGTCACAGCGTGCAGATGGACGGGCCACCCGACCACGGCGGGCAGAACCTGGGGCCGCGCCCGATGGAATTGTTGCTCATGGGTGTTGGCGGTTGTTCTTCCTTTGATGTGATGTCTATTCTGCAAAAAAGCCGGCAAGACGTAACAGCCTGCCATGCCGAACTGGAAGCCGAGCGCGCCGATGCGGTACCGGCTGTGTTCACGAAGATTCATCTGCATTTCGTGGTGACCGGTCGCAACCTGAAAGAAAAGCAGGTTGAGCGCGCTGTGAGCCTGTCTGCCGACAAGTATTGCTCGGCGTCGATCATGCTAGGCTCAGCGGGTGTCGAGATTAGTCATAGCTTCGAAATCCGAGAAGCCGAATAATTCACTTTTCATTTCCTATTACCAAAGGGCTGAGCATGGAACCAAAACTCCAGCTACACGGTTTTAACAATCTGACCAAATCCCTGAGCTTCAACATCTATGACATCTGTTACGCGCAGACCAACGAGCAGCGTGAAGCGTACATTGATTACATCGACGAGATGTATAACGCCGAACGCCTGACACAGATTCTGTCTGACGTTGTAAAAATCATTGGCGCGAACATTCTCAACATCGCCCGTCAGGATTACGAACCTCACGGTGCGTCGGTTACCATGTTGATTGCCGAGCACGACGTAGAAGACTGCGAAGAAAACTACGACGAATCGCCGGGGCCCTTGCCAGACACCATCGTGGCGCACCTCGACAAAAGCCACGTAACGGTGCACACCTATCCGGAAAGCCACCCACACGACGGCGTGAGCACCTTCCGGGCGGATATCGATGTGTCCACCTGTGGCCTGATTTCACCCCTGAAAGTGTTGAACTACCTGATTCACAGTTTCGATTCCGACGTGGTGACGGTGGATTACCGGGTACGGGGCTTTACCCGTGACATTGATGGTACCAAGCATTACATCGACCACGACATCAATTCGATTCAGAACTACCTTACCGAAGACACTCAGAACGCCTATCAGATGATCGACGTGAACGTGTATCAGGAGAACCTGTTCCACACGAAGATGATGTTGAAAGAGTTCAATCTGGATAACTACGTGTTTGGCACCAACGCAGAAGAGCTAGACCCCGCCGAGGCCAAATCTATTGAAGACCGGCTACGCCGGGAGATGCTGGAAATCTTCTATTCCCGCAACGTGGAATAATCGCTTCGAGAGGCAGCTATGCTCAGCTGCCTCTCAGGCAAACGCCTTGCCTGCCATCAGCCTCTGCACCATGGGGCGCACAATCAAGTCCATCGCCAACGGCATTTTCGGGCCGGGAACCACCAGCGTGTCGTGCCGGGACAAGCGGCTTTGGGGAATCGCCTGCAGCAACCAGCTGAAATCCACATCCGCCACTTCACGAAAGTGGATCACGATCATGCTTTCATCTTCGCTCGGCACTTCGCGGGCGATGAACGGGTTGGATGTATCCACCAGCGGCACACGCTGAAAGTTGATATGGGTGTGGGAGAACTGCGGCACTATGTCTTTCACGTAGTCGTCCATGCGGTTAATGATGGTTTCCACAACCGCTTCCTGACTGTAGCCCCGCTTGTTAGTATCCCGATTAATCTTCTGAATCCATTCCAGGTTCACGATCGGCACAACACCGATCAACAAATCCACATACTGCACCAGGTTGAAGTTTTCACTGACCACTCCACCATGCAGACCTTCGTAAAACAGTAAGTCGGTATCCGCAGGCAAAGAGCTCCACGGCGTGAAGGTGCCCGGCTTATGTCCGGCGGCAATCAGGTTAAGGTCTTCGTCGTGGACATACTGGCGGCAGCGACCATTACCCGTGTGACTGTAGTCGTACATCAGGGCTTCAAGCCGGTCGATGTGGTTGGCGGCAAGCGCGAAATGGTTGCGTTCACCAAACTGGCCTTTCGCGGCCAGCCGCGCCATCTGTTCACGGGTATAGCGGTGAAAGCTGTCACCACTGACCATCGCTGCATTGATGTCTTCTCGGGCGAACAGACGGGCAAAAATTTGACCGGTGGTACTGGTGCCCGCTCCGGAGGAGCCGGTCACCGCGATAATCGGGTGGCGCTTAGACATAAAAAGAAAAATTCCTGAGGGTCAGATCAAACTGTTGAGCAGTTTAGGTTTTTCGATGACAAAGCCCTGAGCATAGTCCACACCCAACTGCGTCAGCTTATCCAGAACCTCACGAGTTTCAACCTGCGTCGCCACGACTTCCCTACCCATAAAATGAGCCATATCAACCATCGATTTGACCATGGCCTGATCCGTGGCGTTGGTCGCCAGCTGATGGGTAAAGGCACTGTCGATTTTGATCAGGTCGATCGGCAGTGAGCGCATGAAGTCATAAGCATTCGGGCCAGTGCCAAAGTTACCCAGACAGAAGCGGCACCCAAGCTCTTTCATTTCCCCGATAAACCGGGCCACGGACTGCACGTCGTGAATGGCCGAGGCTTCGGTTAACTCAAACCACAGGCGTTCGATGGGGGCATCTTTCTGGCTGAGTTTCTCGTAAATAAACTCCAGCAGAGCCTGCTCGTTCAGCGAATGGCCTGACAGGTTAATACAAATACCGCCCACGTCGCGGGCATCGGACTTTTTCTCCTGCAGCCAATCCAGCATATGGCCCACAACCCAACGGTCCACCGCCTGCATTCGGTCATAGCGTTCCGCCATGCGAACAAGGTCGCGGCCGGTAACCAACTCGCCACTGTCGTCGTACATGCTGATCAGGATCTCATACTGGGCGGCCGACATTCGGGTTTCCGAATGCAACGGGATAATCTTCTGGCACCGTAACAACATCCGGTCATCAGCCGGGTCTCCCAGATTGGCAACACGAGCCGCGATCAGATCTTGTCGCGCCTGATCTTCGCTATCTTCACTGTAAACCGACACCTGCCCCGCGCCTCCGCGACGGGCGGCCGACAACACCTGTTCCGACGTTCTCAGCCAGCGTTCAGCTGAGGTCACTGCGGCGACCGTCGGCACAATGCCAACATTAACGCTTACATCATACGTTTTGTCGTCAAAGCGGAATTCCGCCGCCTCGACGGAGCCGACCAGCGACTGGGCCAAGGCCGCTGCTTTATCATCCGGCGCCAGCATGGCAAATTCGGTGCCGTCAATCCGCGACACCGGCAGGCCTTCTTCCACATGTTTGCAGACAATGTCAGCCACTTTTTTCAGAGCTTCATCGGCGGCTTTGTGCCCCGCCACATCGCTTAGAAGGCGGAAACCTTTCAGGTCCAGATGCAGCAATGTACAAGTGCCTTCATGGTCGGCGAGATGCTGCTCCAGCAATCGCTCGAATTCACGACGGTTCAGCAAATGGGTCAATTCATCGTGGGTCGAAACCCAGGACAGCTGGTCGTATACATTCCGCACCATGCGATCAATGCTTTCATCCACCAACGGCTTTTCGTACTGGCTGTCCAGTATCAGGGCACCTTCTCGCATTTTTCGCGCCAATGAGATCGCGTCTAATTCGACCACGCGCATGCCCTGATGATTCACGAACACAAAGCGCGAGAAGTTCTCTGCCACCCAAACCAGCCGGATGTAATGCGGGTCATCCGATTTACTCTGATCTTTGAACCAGTCTCCGACCTGCAGCTGGTGGGCACGGTTGATCCATCGCTGAAGGCTTTTCATTTCCCGCTCATCCGCATCTGACTGGGCGGGTTTGTCAGGCTTGGCCCTCGGCATTTCCACCAGATCAAGAGACTCGCCGGGTTGCCGGACCATCAGCTGCTTCAGCTCATCCCGTATCTGGGACGACGGTGTTCGGTTGCTGGAAATGGAGGCCAAACCGTCTTGGATCAGGCGCAGAAGTTCCGGCAAATTACTGCTATTGCCGGGGCTTTCGGCGTAGGCCATCAACGAATCAATAACGGCCAGATAATCCTGCCACAACTGCCCTTCTTCGCCCTGCCGTATCCAAGTCAAAGACAGGAGGTCATGCCAACCGCCATCCAGCAGGCTGACAACGGCCTTCGGTACTTTTCGGCCACCCAGTTTTGCCTCCAGCGCTGCCGCCACGGCGGCTTTGGATTCAGCCACTTTCTGGGCACCCTGAGCCGCCGCCGTCACCCGCTCGACATTGCGGCGGTAAGCCAGGTTCTGCCGTTCGATCAAGGTGTCGAGTTCCTCAACCGCTTCGTCGAAAATCACGGTGTCCTGATCGAAGTCGGTGGCAATACGCTGCACCAATTCGTCAACTTTTCGTTGTACCACGGGGTTCGGGCGAGCGCCCTTCACACCAATCTGGGCCAGCCGGTTCATCACGCTGCGGACCGGGCTGGCGTGGTCATCAAAAAAACCGGGATCCCGCATCACGACTTTCAGCACCGGCACTTGCAGTTGGCGCATTTTGTCTTGAGCGAAACGGCTGAGTTTGGGGCTTTCGGTCACACTGCGAAAGAATCGGTCCACCACATCCAGTGCGTCTTCGCTGTTTTCGTTCAGGCGCGCATTTTCATTGCTGCTTTTCACCTTCGCCACAACCCGTTCCTTCAGCGGAACATCTGGTTCGTTCAGATCCGCCGCCTGTATCTGCAGCTCTTGCAGCTCCTGGCTAAGCTCACTGCTAGTCAACGGGCGCGCGCTGGGCTCGAAGGATTCGGATGCCGGAACATCCTCCGCTGAGCGGCTCAGTTTTAAGGATGATAAAAGGTTTCGAACCGTTGCAAAGGCGTTCTGCGCGTTCCTGGCGTACCCACGGAACTCAACCGATGCCTTTGATTCGACTTTGTCTTCTGGCCGCGCTGGCGAGAGCTTTGGCGCCTCAACCTCATCTTTACTCGTCGGAGTAAACTCTGGCGTTTTGGGTGTAGCCCGCTCGGTGGCTTGTTCACTGAGGTATTTGGTCAGATCGAGGTCTGGCAGCACTCCGTGCCGGACCAGAATGTTGTTCAGCTCACGATACAGCGGGGCCAGCTGACGAATCACAGCTTGTTCGAAGACCTTCAAGCATACCTTTTCCACATCGCGGCTCACCTTCAGCTGCACCAAAGCATGATGGAAAGCTTCGCAAACCAGCGCCGGCCCCAAGGGGTTATGGTGACCGGTCCGGTTGGAGATGCCCAAGTGGTCCAGTCGCAGCTTGAGTTCGAGCAGGTCGCCCCGGTACAAGGTATCCGCCCGGGTGACCATGACTTTAACCGCCAGCCAATCTTCAAATTCGTCCTTATCGACAACGGACAACAGCGCTCCCGGAGCGCCTTTTTGTTGCGGCTTTAAGGGCGACTCCAGGCTGCGGGCCATGTGGTGCCACAAGATGCGCTGGCGACTTTCGATCTGCCCCGACGCATCCATGTATTCGTTGGCCAGCTGATCGCTTGACGATTTCTGAGCGGCCGTTTTCAAAGCATCTACCGTGTTTACAAAACAGGCATCCATCAAGGGTTCAATGAACTGGGTGATGGCGCGGGCACATTGATGCAGGACAAACTGAACTCTATCGCTGGGCGCTTGCAGTGACGACCGGCTTTGATTGCCGCTACTGCCACAGAGCCGTATTAGCGCGTCGATGGCCTCAGGGTTCGAGCGGACAAAGGAAACCCCCATAGCACGTTCAATTCGGCGGGCCGGGCGCACGTGCAGCTCATGGTGAACGTTGCTGTCCAGCCCCCGAAAGCGCACAACCACGTCATCCGGCTCCGAACGCTCAAACACACGCCCCAGCTTGAGGGAGGTCTGACCTGAAAAACGTATGTACAGACCTTCCGCACAAAAATCTGCAATTTGGCAAGGTAATGACTCACCGCTACCCACATCGATCTGGGCCGCGAGTTTGATTGGCTGTCGGGGGCTACTGCGACGTTCTCTCGGATCCATCAATAATTGACCAGTTGTTAAGCCGGCTCCGCCACCGGGCGTTAGATACCCGGTATATGTCCCTGTTCAGGTGGAACGTACCACCCACAAAAAAATCGGCTAAAGTGGTTGAGGAAATAGCCTACAACTCTGCCCTTACAATGACAAAATATCGAATGCGAGCGTCCACTTCACCGTAACACAATGATTCATGAAACAGCTTAGTCAGGTATATCTCATATTGCTACTGTTAGCGGTACTTCCGGGCTGCTCATCAATGGCTTATTACACCCAGGCCATTTCCGGCCATATTTCGTTAATGATGCGCAGTGAACCTGTAGCGGATGTTCTCCAGCAACCCGACACCCCACCTGCGCTGTCTCGGGCTTTGTCGTCCGCCCAGTCGGCACGTACCTATGCAAATCACACGCTCAAACTCCCTGTTGGCGGTGCGTTTTCCAGCTTTGTGGCACTTGAGCACCCTTGGGTGGTGGTCAATCTGGTGGCCGTGCCCGAGTTTTCCCTGACGCCGAATCAGTGGTGTTATCCGTTTGTCGGGTGCCAGGCCTACCGGGGTTATTTCAGGCTGGCGATGGCAAAGGAGGCTCAAAAGCACTTCGACAACCGAGGCTACGATACGTTCATCGGCGCGGTCACGGCTTACTCCACGCTTGGCTGGTTTGATGATCCGCTGCATACGGGGTTCACCAACCTGTCCGAAGACCGGATGATTGCTCTGATGTTTCATGAGCTGGCCCACCGGGTGGTCTATCTGAGCGGGGATACGGCATTCAATGAAAGTTTTGCCACCGCCGTCGAGCTGGAAGGCTTGCGCTTGTGGTTAAAACGCGAAGGCCAGCCGGAGGTATTCGAACGAGCTCTGCTGCGGCTGGAACACCGCAACCGGACGCTGGAACTGGTTCGCGACACCAATGAGACGTTACAGCGGCTGTACGAGCAGCAAAGTACCCTGAGTCACGAACAGTTGCGGCAGCGGAAGCAACAAATACTGGATGATCTGGCAAGCCAGTATGCCGCCTTGGCAGCCCACTACCCCGAGCCCGGCCCTTTTGGTGCCGCTCCGGTACAGCTGAACAACGCCAAACTGGCGCTGTTTCAGCAATACAACCAGCATGTTCCGGCCTTCCGGCAATTGCTGAAAGACGTCGGCTTCGATTTCGAACGGTTTTACGAGGCGGTTTCGCGGCTGGCCGAGCAACCGGAAATCGAGCGTGGGGACACCCTCAAAGCGCTATCAAAGCGGTTTCACGAACACCTTTGATTTGCGAAGCGGGTTATAGGTAGCCAATTTGGGGCCGGGCAGGTTTCCCACCGCGGTTGGCTCAAATCCTCGTTCCCGGAACCAGTGTTCGGTTTGGGTGGTCAGCACGAACAGTTTTTCAATGCCCTGCCCCCGTGCCTGTTTTTCGATCATCATGAGGATGTCGTCGCCGCGCCCTGCGCGCCGGTAGGAGGGATCCACCGCGAAGCAGGACAATTCACCGGCTGCCTCTTCCGGGTAATGGTACAGGGCCGCACAGCCCACTACGGTGCCATCTCGCTCGGCGACTACAAAGCGGCCTACTTCGGTTTCCAGCATCTCACGGGAGCGCCGTACCAGGATACCCTGCTCTTCCAGCGGCTGGATCAATTCCAGAATCCCGCCGATGTCTTCTACCCGGGCCGGGCGAATCTGTTCGTAATGGTCACCGCTGACCAAGGTGCCGGAACCGTCCCGCGTGAACAACTCTTCGAGCAACGCGCCGTCTTCGGCGTAGCTGATGATGTGGGCCCGGCGTACACCTTTGACACAAGCATCGCAGGCGGCTTTCAGAAGCACCGCGTCGTGACCGGTGACGTTATTGGCGTTCAGCCGCTCGGTTGCCTGATGGGCGCCCAGTTCCCGGATCAGCGAGCCGTCTTCATCCAGCAAGCCTTCGTCGTCGATAAAGACAATCAGTTTTTCAGCCTTTAACGCGGCGGCCACTTGGCTGCCTACGTCTTCGTACGACAGATTAAAAGCGTCTCCTGTGGGCGAATACCCCATGGGCGGCAACAATACGATGTGGCCTTGCTCAAGCAACCTCTCGATGCCGGGGGCGTCAATTCGGCGCACCCGGCCGGTATAGCCAAAATCAATACCATCCAGCACGCCCACCGGCTTCGCAGTGACGTAGTTGCCGCTGCTGACCCGGATTCTGGCGTTGTGCATGGGGGAGTTCACCAGCCCCATCGATAACTGGCTCTCCAGGTAGGCACGCAAGCCACCGATGGCTTCCATGACGAGCGGCAGGTGATCGTCCGGTGTGACACGCAGGCCTCGCTCAAAGGTGGTTTCGAGACCGGCATCTTCGAGGCGCGACTGAATTTGCGGACGGCCACCAAATGCCACAACCAAGCGCACACCCAGGCTGCTGAGCAACGCAATGTCGTGAATGATGTTGATGAAGTTCCGGTGCTCAATGGCATCCCCGGGCATGGTCAACACGACGGTACGGCCCCGATGGGCATTGATGTACGGAGATGAGTGGCGAAACCCATGCAGCCAGTCGTTTGATTTCAATCCAGTCTCCCTTTTCAATTCTTCGCGGCCGGTGTTACTGACTCGCTCTCTATGACAAACAATACCGTTTTATCAGCCCGCTCAGAACCTCTATGGTCGGCTGCAACTGCGATAACTCCAGAAACTCATCGGGCTGGTGGGCCTGATCAATGGAGCCCGGCCCCATCACCAGAGTTTCCAACCCCAGCTTTTGCAACCAGGGTGCTTCTGTGGCGAAGGCAACGGCGTGGGCCTTATGGCCGGTCAGCGCTTCACAGGCTTTCACCAGACCGGCATCCGCCGGGGTTTCGAACGGCGGTACGCCATCGAACAGCGGTTCAAACGTCAGGCTGAGTTGGCGGCGCTCGGCCAATGGCTGAATGCGGCTCAGAATGGCTTGGCGCAGGGTTTCCATGTTCATGCCCGGCAACGGGCGCAAGTCAAAGTGCAGTTCGCACTGGGCGCAGATACGGTTCGGGTTATCGCCGCCGTGGATACAACCCAGATTCAGGGTGGGCACCTGTACCGCAAAATTCGGATTCTGGTATCGCTGCTGCCAATCGGCTCGCAAGGCCAACAACTCGGTCATGGCTTCGTGCATGCCTTCCAAAGCATTGCGGCCCAGATCCGGATTGGAAGAATGGCCCGACTGCCCTTGGAATTTCAGCCGTTCCATCATGATGCCCTTGTGCATCCGCACAGGCCGCAAACCGGTCGGCTCGCCAATCACCGCATAGCGCGCTTTCGGCTTACCCGCCTCGGCCAGAGCCCGGGCACCGTTCATCGAGCTTTCTTCGTCTGCGGTTGCCAGAATAATCAACGGCTGTTGCAACGGTTGGTCGATAAAACGTTTGGCGGCTTCGATGGCCAGAGCAAAGAAACCTTTCATATCGCAGGTACCCAGACCGTACCAGCGGCCATCTTTCTCGGTCAGGGTAAAGGGGTCGGTTTGCCAGCGTTTATCGTCGTAGGGCACGGTGTCGGTATGGCCCGACAACACCAAGCCACCCGGGCCACTACCCAAAGTGGCGATCAGGTTGTACTTGCCGGGCATGCCCGGCACTTCCAGAATTTCGATCGCGAAACCCAGCGCTTCCAGCCACTCGGCCAGCGTTCGCACGACGGCTTCGTTACTGTGATCCCAATCCGGCGATGCACTACTGATGGAAGGCAAGGATATCAGCCGTGCCAACATGTCGTGAACGCCCGGCACCCGGTTTTTCGTATCCGTACTTTGAACCATGCCTGCCTCCCGGCTTTAGATCAGTTTGCCCGGCCCCTCCGCCAGACTTCGAAGCGCGCAACGGCGCGAATCAACATAGGGTACGCCACTTCGCCGCCGGCAATCAGGCGGGCCACTTCCAACTCCCGCTCACCAACACTGACCAGCCTGCCCTCAACGGATTTACCGTTCGAAAGCGTGACCCGTACCCTTTGCCCCTGCCACGCACTGGCGTTTTCCACAGGCTCTGCAAACCACTGGGGCCGGCGCGATGTTTCCGGATGCGTGACCGGTTCATAGGCTTCGGGAGCCACGTCCGGTTCCGTTGGCTGTTGTATTCGGGTGAGATATACGTCCGGCACCTGCGCACCGTTATATTCCACCTGCCAGGCAGCTTCAGGCCTTTCTTCGGCCCGCACTGGTACTCCGAATGTCTCACTGCCCGGGTTGACACTGAACTGAAGCTCTCCGCCTTCGGTCAGCCACTGGCGATACAGTGCAATCAACTGCTCACTCGCCTTATAGCCCTGCGCTTCCACCCCACGCGCCAGTGCTTTGGCGGCTTTCACACTCCACTCATTGACGGTCAGGCCAGTTTCCCGGGAGCAATACGCGGAAATGCGCCGCATCAACCCGCCATCTCGCAAGGTAGCTTCGGCCGGCTGTTCCTGACCGGTTACGTCGATGCCGGTTCGGGAAACCTGCAAACGCGCACCCGGCCAGTTCAGTTCGAGACTGCCTACCGCGGAGGTATTAAGTTCAGCCGTCAGGCCGTCCCGGCTTTGTGTCAGCCGGAAATCGCCACCAATCGAATCAATGCCCATGCGCTTCAGGTCACCGCTGCCCAGATGTTGTCTGGGGTCCGGCGCACAGGCCAACGCAATCAGCGGGGCGCTGACCGACTCGTTCACGTCTTCGGTGACCCAGTTACGGAACATGGTCGGTTCCAGAATCATGCGGGCCTGTTCGATCACTAAGGACCAGTCATCGGTTACGGCTTCGGGATTCGCCAAGCCGGTCACCAATTCAATCGGTGATCGCGCATCCAACTCCACCACGCCCATGGTTAAGGGCTGGGTCAACCGGAAATCAAGCCAGCTCGCACCTTTTAGAAGCAGGCGCCCGTCCAGAGCTGAGCTGATTTGGCCCCGTTCGAGAACACCGACGCTCGACAACTCTGTTCGCGCTTCCGCCAACCGTTGATCCGCCAGCCACCAGACACCCGCTTTGTATCCAGCAAAAGCGAGCAAACTGAATACAACCAGAACAGACAGTAGACGCTTCATCCCATGGCTCCGGATCAGTCAGATCAGTTACGGGAAATCAGAGTACCGACACCTTCGTCGGTAAAGATTTCCAGTAAGCAGGCGTTAGCGACTCGGCCATCGATAATGTGCGATGTACGCACGCCGTTTTCCACGGCACTTAAGGCACAGCGGATCTTCGGCAGCATGCCGCCATGAATGGTGCCATCTTCGATCAGTTCGCTGACCTGCTGTGCGGTAAGGCCAGTGAGGACTTTGTCGTCTTTGCTCTTCAGACCGGCCACGTTGGTCAGCAGCATCAGCTTTTCGGCCTTCATGGCTTCAGCGACTTTACCTGCCACCAGATCCGCGTTGATGTTGTATGAGGCGCCGTCCGGCCCTACACCGATGGGAGCGATGACCGGAATTACATCACTTCGCGTCAGCATATCAATGACATTCACATTCACACTGGCAACTTCGCCGACATGGCCAATGTCGATGATTTCGGGGCGTTCAAGCTCCGGTGACCGGTCTACCACTTCCAGCTTGCGGGCGCGGATCAGATTCGCATCTTTACCGGTCAGGCCGATGGCCGTGCCGCCCTGAGCATTAATCAGCGACACGATCTCTTTGTTGACCTGACCGCCCAATACCATTTCCACCACGTCCATGGTTTCGGCATCGGTCACCCGCATGCCGTTAACGAAACGGGATTGGATGTTCAAGCGCTCAAGCAGCCCGCCAATCTGCGGCCCGCCACCATGAACAACGATCGGGTTGATACCTACCAGCTTCATCAACACGACATCGCGGGCAAAGCTGCTTTTCAGGTCTTCATTTTCCATGGCGTTGCCGCCGTACTTGATGACCACCGTTTTGCCGGTAAACCGTTGGATATAAGGCAGGCCACGGCTCAGTACCGAAGCGACCTGCATGGCTGTTTCACGATTCAGCGCCATGATGATGAGTTGATCCTTACTGTCAGAGAATGGTTAATGTCAGAAATTTGCTACCAGATCCGGAGCAACCTTCTGCAGCTGTTCCCGGAACACGGTCTTGATCCGCTCCAGCGCCTCTTCGGTTTCTGCTTCAAAGCGCAGCACCAGTACAGGCGTGGTATTGGAGGCCCGGCACAGGCCCCAACCGTCGGGGTAATCCACGCGGATGCCATCGATGGTGCTTACGTTGCCATCACCGAAATCACCCTGTTCGCCCAAACGCTCAATGATCGCGAATTTATCGCTTTCCGTCACTTCGACATTCAGCTCCGGGGTGCTGATGTCTTCAGGGAAATCTTCAAATACTTCGTCACTGTGGCGGTCTTCGATGCCCAGTATTTCCAGCAGCCGGGCGGCTGAATACAGGCCGTCGTCAAAGCCGTACCAACGCTCGCCAAAGAACACGTGGCCGCTGAGTTCACCGGCCAGTAATGCGCCGGTTTCCTTCATCTTGGCCTTCATCAGGGAATGACCGGTTTTCCACATAACGGGCCGGCCACCGGCTTCGGAAATCACCCCGGCCAGACGGCGGCTGCACTTCACATCGTACAACACATCGGCCCCGGGGTTGCGCGAGACCACGTCTCGGGCGAACAACATCATCAGCCGGTCTGGCCAGATGATTTTGCCATTGTTGGCGACCACGCCCAGACGGTCCCCATCGCCATCGAAGGCGATGCCGATGTCGGCACCGACTTCCTGTACTTTCGCAATCAGATGTTGCAGGTTATCAGGCTGACCGGGGTCCGGGTGGTGGTTCGGGAAATCACCATCAATGTCACAGAACAGAGGCACCACCTCACAACCCAACTCTTCAACCAGAATAGGCGCAAGCTCACCCGCAATCCCGTTGCCGGCATCTACCACGACTTTAAGGGGAGCGGCCACCGCAATATCACCGACAATGCGATCCAGGTATGCCCGGCGCACATCTTCCCCGGTCTGCTCACCCTGCCCGGAGGTGAAATCCCCGGTCTGGATACGCTGATACAGTTTCTGAATGGCATCGCCGGAGAGGGTTTCACCCCCCAACATGATTTTCAGGCCATTGTAGTTGGCCGGGTTATGGCTCCCGGTCACCATGACACCCGACCCTGTATTCAGGTGGTGAGTGGCGAAGTACAGGACCGGGGTGGGCACAGCCCCCACGCGAATCACATTACAGCCAGCCGACATGACACCTTTTGCCAAGGCGTCTGCCAGTTCGGGGCTGGAATGGCGGCCGTCGTAGCCAATGCACAGCGACGCCACGCCCCGCTCGGTTGCCTCCGAGCCGATCGCCTGGCCGATAATTTCCACAATGCCTGCTGACAGAGTTTCGCCAACGATGCCGCGAATATCGTAGGCCCGGAAGATCTCGGCTTCGACCTGAATGTCCGGCACGGTGTTTTCAAGCACGTCCGGAATGCCTTCATCAAACAAGGGCGCATCGGAACTGCCCAGCCCCAACACATCATCGTCGCCGTCGAGCATGTCCATGCCCAGGGTACTGTCGCTGTCGAACAAAGGTTCGTCTTTCTCGCCCTTCGTCGATGCGGGCGCAGCAGCGGCTTTCGGAGCTGCCGTGCTTTTCGCCTGTGATACCCGCTTTTCGACCACCTGCGACACCCGGGACAACACTTCGCCGGTCGATGCGACCATGTCCCACTGCGTACCGGGAAGTTTGTGGCGTTCGCCACTGAACACTTTATAAGCCCACTGGGTCATGGCACTGACATCTTCGCGTACGCTTCGCTGCGCTTTACCCAGCAACAGCCACACGACGGCCGCTGCCACCAGAACAGGAATAAGGACCAAGAGCGCTAACAGCACGGTGCTTACGGGAGGCGCCGGGGTTTTACCGGGCTGATACACCACATCCCAGTCCGGGTTCATCAGGCTGCGTGACACTTCCGCTCCATTGCCACTGCCGACACTGATTACCGGGCGTTTGCTGCCAGCCGCCGTCTGCACCAGTGCCAGACGACCGCCAATCGTTTCGTTTGTCACTTGCAGCAGAGGCGCCAAATGGTCCGCCTTGAACACCACCAAAACTGTGCCTATGACCGCCTTGCTGACAGAGCTTCTGACCGGTGCTGCAAATTGCAGATACCACTGGTTATCCCGGGGAAACGCGTCGGGCAACATGGGCTGGCCGTTCTCAGCCCGCTGAGCCAACTCCAGCCCGGCAAACCCAAGCAGGCTATCGCTATTTCCGGTTCGGGGAATGCCCCGCCGCGGGAAGACAAATACCGCAGCTGCGCCGTTTACCGCCGACACCAATTGGCGAGACAGGGGTCGTAGATCAGACTCGCCAGACACTCGATCAATCACATACTGCTGGTTTGCCACGGCCTGAACCTGCCCCTGCAAAGCCTTCAAATAATGATTCAGACGGTGTTGCGCGCTGTTCGCTTCAACGTTTACTGCGCGTTCGAAATCTTTCGTGGCAACAGGGGTCGACACCAGAAAATGCAGTAAGGCCGCAGAGATCACACCAGCAAGAACCACCACCAAGGCCTGAGAAGCCGCAACTGAGCTGAGCTTTTTCAGACCGTTACTCGCTCGGCTGCGTTTTACTTTGGCTTTCGGGGCATCCGTTACCGGCTGCTCTTTTGCGGCATCGTCGTTGGCCTTTTTCTTACCGAATTTCATAGCGCATCCCATCGTTATTTTCTTGTTCCGGACAAACACTTACCTTCGCAGTATAGTCGTCAGACTTGCTGCATGTCGCCCATCAGGCGGCTACCGAATCAACGGCTTCCTGTCGAGCCAAAACCGCCTTCGCCGCGGTCACTGGTGTCAAATTCGGAAACCACTTCAAAATCTGCCTGCACTACCGGCACCAACACCATCTGAGCAAGACGCTCGCCAATCTCGATGGTGAACGACGTCTGACCACGATTCCAGCAAGACACCATCAACTCACCCTGGTAATCCGAGTCGATCAGGCCCACCAGATTGCCCAACACGATGCCGTGTTTATGGCCCAAACCGCTGCGTGGCAGAATCATAGCCGCGAGCGCAGGGTCGGCTATATGGACCGACAAACCCGTTGGAATCAGGTGGGTTTCACCGGGGGCCACGGTAAGGGGTTCTTTCAGGCAAGCGCGCAAATCCAGACCGGCAGACCCTTCAGTTGCATATTCAGGAAACGGAATCTCTGAACCGATACGATCATCCAGAATTCTTACCTGCAGTTTTTTTCGAGTCATTACTTTTCGGCCTTTTTGCTGTGTTCTTCAATTAACGCCACCAGTCGAGTGGCAATGCTCTGTTTGCTGTCGGGCCCGATGGATTCCTGGCCGTCTGGCCAGAAAACAGTGACCGCGTTCTGATCGCTGTTAAAGCCCAACCCGGGGGCCGATACATCATTAGCAACAATCATCTGCAGCTTCTTGCGCTGCATTTTGTCCATCGCATAGCGGGCGACATCGGTGGTTTCGGCGGCAAACCCCACGGTAAATGGCGCATCGGGTCTGGCGGCGATGGTGGCCAGAGTGTCGGGGTTACGCACCAGGGAAAGACTCATCTCATCGTTGGTTTTCTTGATTTTGTCGCCAGCGCAGGTTTCAGGCCGATAATCCGCCACCGCAGCGGTGGCAATAAACACATCGCAACCCTCACTGACCGCCTGTTGCGAGGCCTGCAGCATTTCTTCGGCAGTAACCACAGGGCGCACTTCCACGCCCTCGGGGGCCGACAAGGTGACCGGGCCACTGACCAAGGTAACCTCCGCACCGGCGGCCACGGCCGCCCGGGCAATGGCGTAACCCATTTTTCCGGAACTGTGATTGGAGATGTAACGCACCGGATCGATTGGCTCCCGCGTGGGGCCGGCGGTAATCACAAAGCGCTTACCGGCGAGCGGTCCGGCTGGCTGCGGCACCTGTTCGGTGAGAATCAGCGTGGCGAGCGCAGAAGGTTCCAGCATTCGTCCGGGGCCGGTGTCGCCGCACGCTTGTTCGCCCTGATCCGGGCCCCAAATCGTTATTTGCGGGTCTTCTGACAATAAACGGAGGTTGCGCTGGGTACGGTGATTTTTCCACATGGCCTGATTCATCGCCGGAGCCACCGCAATGGGCGCTTCGGTGGCACAACACACGGTGGTGAGCAGGTCATCGGCCATGCCCTGCGCCAATCGCGCCAGAAAATCAGCAGAGGCTGGCGCGATTACCACCTGATCGGCCCATTTTGCCAGTTCGATGTGACCCATACCGGCCTCGGCCTCCGGGTCCAACAAGGAGGTGCGCACCGGCTCGCCACTCAAGGCCTGAAACGTCAGCGGGGTGACGAAGGCTTCAGCCCCCTGAGTCATGATCACACGAACGTCTAACCCGGCTTTTTTCAGCTGCCGAACCAGTTCGGCACTTTTGTAGGCGGCGATGCCACCGGTGATTCCCAGCAGTATTCGTCTGACGGCCATGAGGGCTCCGTAATCCCGTAAAATGAAAGACTTGTAAGATAGCATGCGAGCCCTGACAGCGCAGCCTGCACACACGATTGTTCCGTTTACCAAATGTTACCTTTTCGAGTACCCTTTGTAACTTTGAGAACCCTGTGCAGGACGCACGGGTTAACGACACTCGCAAGGACGCAATATGAACGAATCCCACTGGCCCAATGACGAGCGGCCACGTGAACGGCTGCTGGCCCACGGTGCCGAATCTCTGTCGGATGCCGAACTCCTCGCCATTTTTCTGCGTACCGGAACCGCCGGCATGCCAGTCATGGCAATGGCACGCCACCTGATCGAAGAATTTTCGAGCCTGCGCGGCCTGATGACAGCCTCTCGCCGCCAGTTTTGTCAGGTAAAAGGTTTGGGCACGGCAAAATACGCACAGGTGCAGGCCGCTATGGAGATGGCTAGACGGGTGATGGATGAACCGCTGCGACAAGGCGATCCGCTGCGCTCCCCCGCCGACACCCGGAGATTCCTTACCAGCCGCTTGGCCACTTACCCTCACGAAGTTTTTGCCGGCCTGTTTCTCGATAACCGCCATCGCGTTATTCAGTATCGGGAATTATTTCGCGGCACCATCGATGGCGCCGCCGTATACCCGCGGGAAGTCGTTCGGCAGGCCCTGGAAGATAATGCAGCGGCGGTGATTTTCGCGCATAATCACCCGTCCGGAGTGGCGGAACCGAGTCAGGCAGACATCTCTCTGACCCGTCGCCTGAAAGAAGCTCTGGGGTTGGTCGATATCAGGGTTCTTGACCATATGGTTATCGGTCACGGTGAGGTAATATCCCTCGCTGAAAGAGGGTTGATGTAACCGCCATGAAGTCGCCACCGAAAAACTGGCCAAAATCCCAACAATTTTTTGCGTTGGGGCCCCGGTTCTGGTATAAAAGCGT
>Ga0208435_100159_pt1 | contig 22023 bp, 16 predicted proteins | sample 24_taG_FD_184097 | JGI IMG/M metagenome (GOLD analysis project Ga0208435, IMG submission 184097) | Marine viral communities from Cariaco Basin, Caribbean Sea - 24_WHOI_OMZ (SPAdes) (version 2) | ecosystem: Environmental > Aquatic > Marine > Oceanic | place: Caribbean Sea: Cariaco Basin...
CGCTGGTAGCTCGGGTTTATTGGATATTTCTAACCGTATCTCAATCGTTTTGGTTTCACCCCCCTCAAAAGCGGGGGTAGGGCCAATGATCAATTTTCTAGATACTTAGCTTTCTAAGAGGCCTGTTATCAAAAACCGTCGATTAGCCAGCTCGTGGGCGTTCCCGGGGCATCCGGGGGTGCAGTAACTCCGCTACGGCAAGGCAAAATTGGCAGAAAGCGCGGGAATTCCAGCCCTTATCAGCTTTGACAATCCCAATTGCTAGATAGCGTCATTTTTTTGGTAGGCGTTTGTGGAACATATGAAACGACCGGAAGGGGCGGTCCCTGGCTTGGCCAGTTCAGGTATTCAGATGGTCACTAACCGTCAAACCATCGCGTTTATCGGCAGATCAGTGCCTTACACCTCAATTTTCATAACTTGCTTTTTGGCGGCCCTGGACTTGGCTATTATCAGGCTGGGAAGAGATCACCCGAGAAATTTTCCAGGGCCCTGTTGATCAACCTCGTTTTCGCCATAGGATTATTCGGTATTGGTCTTCTCCTACCCGTTCTTCAGCTGGTTTGTTCTGACGGTGACGGAACTCACTGCGGTAATCCCGGTACTCAGCAATGCTCTAACCCACCTGCTAGCCTTCTGTCCGACTATTATGGCACGGCCAATGTTCTTACTTGGCCAGACCGTGTCATTGCTACTTAACGCGGCAGACCAGAATACGAGAAAAAGCGAAGCCAACGGTAGTGCTACAGCCTTGAGCACAATCGGCAGTGTTGTTGGCTGCCTGCTGACGTCTTCGGTGCTGATGTACTTGCTTGGTGTGGGCTACTCCATCTTCTTTAATTGCGCAATTCTGGCCATCTGCGCTCTGTTGGTGATCAGTCCCGATCGATCTCCCATGAATTCCGCCCTGATTGGCGTTGCTGCTGAGGTGAATCACAAGAAGGTTTATCGGCTTTACCGGGAGGCAGGCCTGGCCGTCCGCAAACGCAAGCGCCGTAAAGGTGTGATGGTGGAACGACAGCCCCTCGTGTTGCCCGATGCACCGAATCATTCGTGGTCCATGGACTTCGTGATGGATTCCTTGGCCAACGGGCGCAGGATCAAATGCCTGACGATCGTGGATGACTTCACCAAGGAATGCCTCGACATTCCCGCGGCCATGGGCATCTCGGGTGAACAGGTAGCCCGTACCCTGGATGGCATTGCGGCCTTCCGAGGCCACCCGAAAGCCGGTAGAACCGACCAAGGGCCGGAATTCACTGGCAAAGCACTCGATCAATGGGCCTACCGTCATGGCGTTGAACTGAAGCTGATTCAGCCCGGAAAGCCGATGCAGAATGGTTACGTCGAGAGCTTTAACGGAAAATTCCGGGATGAGTGTCTGAATGAACACTGGTTCCGAGATCTCGCACACGCCCGGGAGAAGATCAGCAATTGGCGCTTGGACTACAATGAGCAGCGTCCGCATTCATCCCTGGGGTATCAGACACCCCTGGAATTTGCCTCCGCTCTCCGACTTGGCAAAACTGATTCAGCAGTAACGGACATTACTAGGAAGCAGTTGGATTAAAGACTGGGGGCAGGTCAGGCATTATCTATTCCCGCCCCCAACAAGATGCGTTCACCTCATCGCTGCCTATGTTTGCTGACATCACTACACACGCGAGGCAATTAAGGCAGGCTGTGCAAACGAGCGGAATTACCAATCGGGTGACGGCGCATACTTTTCGCCACGCTTTTGGTACTGAGATCCCGAAGTGATATCCGAACGGTTCAGGAGAGCCGCGGCCACAGCGATATTCGCACGACTGAAATCTACACCCACGTTATTGGCGATCGACGAGCTGGAACAGTTAGTCCATTTGACCGTTTGCTAGGTTCTTGAAGAATGACCAAGCGCTCAACTAGGCAGACAGAGCCGAGGATTACAGGCGCCATGAATGTTCGCTTTTGTTTAGAAACCGGGGAAGGCAGCACGGGTCGCAAAGCGCACATTCAAGTTACCGATCAACGCCAGCAATAAACGGCGGCCCGACAGGGGCGTCCGCTGCGCGCCGTAGCGCCAGAATGGTATGGCCCCAGCTGGTTATATGAAAATTGGTATTCAATAGCAATTGATCATTTGCACTGCACTTCATTGCCATTCTTCGCTCAACTTTTCTTAATTGGCGCAAGTAGCCAATAAAATATCCATGCAAGCCACGATACAAATACTATGAGCAGAACCCAGGCCAACTTTTCCCCACCGCTCGTCTTACTCGACTTGAGAACAATTATTATCGGCAGCAGCCAGCCAATAGCTACAATGAGAAATGCGATTCCTATGCTGGGATCTGAACCTTCCATACCCTTTTATACCCTCGACTATATAGAGACATGTAACACCTTGGATTAGCCGCAAAATTAAGGGCGAAGTGCGGCAATTTTATCGGACAGTATCTGCTTGTTAGGTGTTGCTAATTTGGCTCTTCCCACCTCTGAACCGAACCTCTATAAAAAATAACTCGTCCGCCATTTTCGTAATACCAATTTGCAACTATGCCTCCGTCAATCCTATGAGCCGGTCCAAGGATTCTCTCCACCGATTCATAGTCCATTTCTGCTTCCAGCGCTCTCCAATTTTCGATTCTCTTCCACCCGTCATTGAGGGTGACAGGATCATCTGTACCCTTAATTGAAGATAATCTTTCTTCTAGTTGCGAAATTCGATTCTTTAGCTCCTGAAGCTCGTTTTCGATACCTACAAGTTCACCAGTTTCGAGTTCAGTCTGGGTCGAATTGGTTTGCAAGCCTTGGCTGGTGCCAGTTGCAGAGCAACCAGAAACAATCAAGGTTGATATAAGGAGCGATTCCAATAGTTTGTTTTTCATCTTATGTCTCTGCGCCTCCCCAGGTAATTACCCATTCTTACTCGTACTATAGCGTAGAAGATTAGGCAGTCTTGTCTTTCGTAATCGCATAGGAGGTAATTTACACAGCGAAAAGGTCCGTTTTATGGTCATTCTGTCAATTATCGAATGTTCGCTTTTGTTTAACAGCGAGAACAAGCCGCCACCACATCCCGTAAGCAACGGTCAAAACCGACAGTTCTATATTGCCCAAGAGACTGACAACGTCCCAAAGCTGAAGTTGTCTTTATGACGCTCGTCTTCGCTAGTCGTGGCACGCAGTGTGACAGAGGCCAGCAGGTGATCCCACTGCCAGGTAGCACCCAGGCCGAGCTGACCGATCAACGGCCCTTCGTCGAAGCGGTAAGCCCCCGCGTTGTCGTCGATGTAGGAGTAGCCTAGATACTCAACGCCCAGCCCTACATACACGGACCAGCTACTGCCTGAATCGTTAAACGAACCCGGCAAAGCGATGGTTGAAGAGGTGCCAGCGTAGTCCGGCACAAAATTCATAGGAAGATGTCTGCCAAGCTGCCAGACCAACCCGGTTTTGACGGAGGTTCGAAAACTCGACAGTAGCGCGGACCCAATAACCGACACACGCTGTTCAATGTTGCCGCCCTGCCCGGCTTGCAACAGTTTTCGGCCATGCGCAGCCTGTATGCCACCCACCACATCGGTTCCAAGCTGATTCCCCCACCCTTGCGGCTTGTCGCTTCCCGTGGCTTTGTGCACCCATTTCTGAACCGACTCGGCACCGCTTTCGGGCCCAATAACACCAATGTGAGCACCAAAGCCGGTAATCGTATCGGCGTTCCAGCTCCATAGTGTGCCGCTGAGCGACAGGTGGCCGGCATAGGGAATGTCGTCGAACTGCGGATCTTCAACCGTAATATCTTCAGGTGTGACCATGAATTGCCGCAAACTCAGGCTTACCGCCTGCTTTGAATCGACAGTTCCAATACCTGGCAGAAAGCGCAGCTCATCACGCAGAACCCGGGCAAATCTTGCCGACTTTCCATCGTTCTCGTCAGCGGTGTCTGTCAGATACGAAAAGCGTACCCCGTTTGTATAGCCGCGATCGGTTCCGGTAAGCAGGTCGTTATCCCAGGACAGGTTCACGACTTCTGCCTTCAGGCTGGTTGGGAAAACACTAATAACGAAAAACAGCAGGAAGGCACATTCGCAGCGACGGCTCAAATCCAGTCTCTCCGGTTGATACTATGAGTTAACGAGCATGGCCTACTGTCGAGTCATACCTGTTACAACGGCCACTCAATCCAGATGTGCAGACTAAGTCGCTTTCCCCCGCTTTTCTAGTTCCCTCCCATCGACGCCATCAGGATCTAGCACCCGTCAAAGCGTGGCCGAAACAGCTTCAGATCCAACGTATTATCAGAGGGGGCTTCTGTGGCCAGCCATTTCTCGACAATCTCTTGAAACTCCCCACTGGCCCACAAAGCGCGAAGCCCTTCATTTAATCGGTAGCGGAGGGTTTTTGATCGAGGATTCTTGTGGCCAAAGAGTACGTGGTAATAGCTGCTTTTAAAGGGCTTGGGGGCAAACGTAAGTTCCTTCGCTTCCTCTGGCGTCATCCACTGACCAATCATCGCCATGCCAACCAGGGGATCCATCGGAAACAAATCAATGCGTCCGGCTAACAGTTTCCGGAAATTGGCCTCGTCCGATGTGGTCACATCCACGCTCACAGTGCCTCGGCCCACAAGGCTCGCGAGCTTTTCGTTGTAGCTATAGTCCTGGGTAGCGCCTACAGACATCCCCTCCAGATCTTCAACCGACTCCCATTCAAACTGCATAGCACCCCGATGGTAGAACACATATTGATACGGAAGAACTCCGGCTGAATAAAGAAAGTTATGTGACCGTCGTTCCACACACGACCAGGCCGCCGTTCCGTCGAACTGCCCGGCCTTCGCCAACATAAAAGCCCGAGACCAGGGATAGAACGTGAATTCGGTCTTGAGCCCCTGAGTTGCATAGGCCTGAGTGATCAGCTCGGCGAGCAGCCCATTCTCATTGGCAGATTCATCAAAGTACGGTGGCCAGTGCCCAGTGGTAAGCCGAACCGTATCGGAGGCTTGAGCAGGCGGGGTAAGAAAAACTGAAAAGGTGAAAAGTAAGCATGCGACCGCCCCTGGAAAACGTAGCAATCTATTAGGTTCCCCTGTTGATCAATTAGTGTCAAAACGATTATTTTTCCAAAATAGTACAGAATCAAACCTGACGCCACACGCCGTGCCAAGCCGCTCGTAAGGTCTCTACCTCACCCAAACCGCGGTTACCCGATTCCGACCCAGCGCTTTGCTTTGGTACATCGCCCTATCGGCCCGGCTAACGGCTGTGACAGCGTCATCTCCTTGGCGCAGATCCGTCACACCAATACTCACCGTAGCTTCAAAATCGGCGCCATCGGTACTCTTCCCCCGATAGGTTTCCAGGGCAACCCTCAAGCGTTCAGCCGTTTTAAGGGCATCACTGACGGTGCACTGCGGCATGATCACCAGAAATTCCTCACCACCCCAGCGCGCGACCAAATCCTGGGCTCTGAGCTCCTGGCGGAGAATGTCGGCAAAAGCCTGCAACACCTTATCGCCAGCATCGTGTCCGCGACTGTCATTGAGTTGCTTGAAATGATCAAGGTCCATCAGCATCAAGCTCACTGGATCACCGGAACGTTTGAATCGCTCAATTTCCCGATCGAGCAGGTATTGCATCTGCCGACGATTCAGCAGGCCGGTCAATGAATCGGTGATGGCCACTTTCTGTAACCGCTTCTGGGCCGCGATGACAACGCCCAGGTAAAACACCGACAGGTAACTGAACATGGCGAAAACAACGGTCAGGTTGAACAGGTGCACCAGGTTGAGGGCCATTTCTGGAATAGGCTGTAGGGGGGCTACAAACCACATCACCACACTCAGGGCCACGTAATAGGCCCATAGCACACACAACCCGGGCACTATCCACTTCCGGGGTGCGGAAAGGCAGATCGCCGGGATAAACATCAGCAAGTAATAGTGAAAGCCGCTGCCACAGCCGATCATCACGATTCCAAGGGCGGCATGCACAACCACTTCTGTCCAGATCAACCAGACCGCCAGTCGGTTACGCCGCTGCTTCAGGGCGTAATAGGCTCCGATGTACATGGCCACGCTAACCACGTTCACCCAGGCCAGGACCGGAGAATCCAGAATCAGGAAAAGAAAGAAGAAGGCGACATCTACCGAACCGGCGATCTGGGCACAGCGCATCGCCAGCTGCCAGAAGGCAGGCCTTCCGATTCGCGCCGGCGCACTTCCATTTTCAAAGGCGGGTGAGTTATCCACGATGCTCCTAGGCCATACATTTTTATCGTAAAAGCAGAATAGTTGCCCTATGCACCCATAGTGGTTCAAACACTGTCGCGGAGGAACGGCTATCACAACTTTTAACATTCACGGTCGGAGTCACCAGGTATCGGCGGTGGATTCGGAGTGGGTTTGTTCAAGAATTTTCCGTTTGACACCAGACTGATCCAACCGCCTTAAAATGCGAGCCAGTGGCTGTATAAGGTCTTTGTGGCGTTCGTGCAGGTAATGGTACAGCGTAAACGTAGTGACCGGTTCAGCATGTTGATGAAACTTGCTCCAGCTGGCGTGCTTCATTGGAGAAAAGCCCTCAATCTCGGAGACCAGGGCCACGCTGACTCTTCCCCGCTCCAGTAATTCATTCACCTGGGCATAACTTGCAGTAGGCACCGGTTCCAAGCCTGAACTCGCGGCTGTCATTTCCTCGACAATCACTCCCCGGCGTATGGCAACCAATTGGGATTCCTGCGCCGATGCCTTCCAGTCAGCAACCGGTTCTCGTGTTACCGCAAAGAGCTGTCCCTCCAGCAGCGGATTCGGAACCTTAACCAGGCTTTCACTGTCATTGCCGACAGCCTCAACCCGGAAAAGATCGCCATCCATAACACCTTGCTCAGCCATCAACAGCGCCCGGCGGGAAGGAAAGCTATGAATCACCAACTCAATGTTCAGCTCTTTATAGGCAGCACGAAGCAACCGAATGCCTAACGCCACGCTGGGCACATCCTCGATCACTGCGATGTTGAGCGTTTGTTGCTCCTGACCAGACTTCACGTCGCCACTCGCGCAGGAGGCGTCCGCCACAATCAGGAGCAACAGCAACATTCTGATCATATCTCGATTGCTCAATACTGGACTTGCGCTGAACTAGGTGAACAGCCTTACATTCGTGGCTTTCTGACCGATGTTTCCTGCAGAAATCCCACACCGCATTACCCTCCCGGGTGAACCGGAGAATACTTGTGGAGTATAGGAAAGGATTGCCACCACAAGCACACAATTCGTAACTGGCAAACCCACCCGGTGCGTCGCATACTACAACACACCTCTCCCATGGGACCGCCACTACACAGACCTTTCTATGCCCGAGAACACAATCATCGCGCCTACAGCAGGCGCGCCGGACGCCGAAACATGCCTTCCGGATTCTGAAGAGCGCCGACTGGCCTCCCTTGAAAGCTACGGCGTGCTGGACACGGTCGAAGAAGCCGATTTCGACGACATTGTTGAGCTGATTTCCATCATCTGCGAAGCCCCCATCGCCGTGATCAACTTCATTGACCGTGACCGGCAGTGGTTCAAGTCGGTAAAGGGTTTGGGCGTCCGTGAAACACCGCTGGATATCTCCATCTGCGCCCACGCCATTCTTCAGCCCGACTTGTTCATTGTGGAAGACACCCGCGAAGATCCAAGGTTTTCCAACAACCCCCTGGTTACACAGGATCCCTATCTTCGCTTTTATGCCGGAGCCTTGCTGACCGATAAAGACGGGTTACCTCTGGGCACTCTGTGCGTTCTCGATCATAAGCCGCGCGACCTGAATGCGAATCAGCGGTTCGCGCTCCAGACCCTGGCCAATCAAGTCATGACGCAACTTGAGTTTCGTCGCTCCCTGCGAGAGCAACAAGCACTGATCGAAAAACTGGACGCAGTTCGGAAGGACCTGGTTATAACGGCAGCCACCGATTCGCTTACGGGCTTACTCAATCGAGGCTCTTTCGAACAGCTTTTGGAGCGGGAGGCTCTTCGGATTCAACAGGGCGCTCCATCAGCCGTTCTGATGATGATCGATCTGGACTTTTTCAAAGAGATCAATGACCAGTTTGGCCATCACGTTGGAGATCGGGCGCTCACCGGTTTTGCGGATGTCTGCCGCGATGTGTTTCGACAAAGCGACATCCTGGCGCGCTGGGGAGGCGAGGAATTTTCGGTCTTCATGCCCCGAACCAAATTAGACAATGCTCTTCTGGCCGCCGAACGGCTTCGTACAGCTCTCCGGCAGAATGACCTGATTGCCGTCGACTCAGCGCCCGGCGCCATCACATTCAGTGCAGGACTTTGCACATTTAACGGAAAACAAGGCCCGGCAGAGGCCATGCAGAGAGCGGATGAGTTGCTCTATCAGGCCAAGACAGAGGGCCGAGATCGAATTATATGCGAGGAATAGCCATACAGTTGCTAACCATCCAACGCCGGGGAGACAGCATCTATTCATCAAACGGTCGCAGTTTCTTTAACTCGTGCAGACTGCCTGTCTCTTTGCCCTAGTATAGCCGCCTCGCTTGGCTCAAGTTGCAGGCAGCTATTCCCCACATTGCCAACAGAACAGAATTCAGACTCCCACGAGCATGTCCCGATATTGCGTTGCGCAATCAAGACTGGCCGATTCATAAACGGCGCCCTCACCCAGAATATTCACAACGTAATTGATCGGCTGAAGCTCCCCGTGAGCGTCCTGCGTTGCTAATTCAACGATCTCCAGACAGCTCTCGGCGCAAACCCACAAGACTCGGGCCTCGAGCCTACCGAATGTACTCATCATCACGGACACTGAAGGTCTCCCACTACCAACCGGTACCTACCGGCAAGAAAGAACTCCTCCTGAGAGTTACGACCTATCTTGGGTCGAAGCCAGTCCTCCACGTTGCTCAGCAGGCATTCAAACAACAAACGATTACAAAAGCGTGACAGCTACTCTCGAGTCTTTAGCAACCATACAAGTATGAGAGTCACCAGTCCGTAATCGAACTGCCACACAATATAGCTAGCATCTTAACTGACAACTTAAATTGGTCTATACGATAACAGGAGATCGTAATGAATACTGATAGACGACGTTTCTTGCAGCTCTTACTTGTTAGCGGCTCGGCTGCGGCACTGAGTGCGTGCGGAGGAAGTTCGAGCGGAGAGAGCGTCAGCCGTCCCAAGACACCAACTCAGAGAAACCCACAAAAAAAACCAACACAAGAACTTATGCCGCAGCCTACAGAAGAGCTAGCGATGGAGCTTCCTTTGAATGCTGGGCCTCTTATGAACATAGGCCCGCTCGAAGACAGCGGAGTCGATAGCATTCTTATCCCGTCCGACTTCGAAATTCGCCGCGTCGCCATCTCAGGCCTCACTGCGTCAACATCTATCCCCCTGCCTTCAATCGGGGTGATCAATTACCCTTGGCATACCTTCCCGGACGGTGGGGCAGTCTTTGACCTAGATGATGGCGGGTGGATTTACGTAAGCAACAGTGAAACCACATTAACTGGGGGGTGTGGTGCACTCAGGTTTGACCAAGATGGCCAGATTATCGACAGTTACCCCATTTTGAGGAACACTCGTCGAAATTGCGCCGGCGGGCCTACGCCCTGGCAAACATGGCTTTCCTGCGAAGAAGTGAGTGACGGCAGAGTTTACGAGTGCGACCCTTTGGGAACTCCCAGTACGGCACGCGAACTACCTGCTCTGGGCATTTTCAACCACGAAGCGGTAGCCGTCGACCTCAAAACCCAAACGATTTATCTCACCGAAGACGCAGGCGATGGTCGGCTTTATCGATTCCGGTCAAGCGGCATGGCCACATCGATCAATGGAAGACCGGGACTCGATATGCAAAACGGAACATTGGAAGTCCTCGAAATCGAAGGCTTCGAAGCCGGTGCTTATCAAGAAGATTTTACCGACGCACGGACTGTAAAGCGGGTTCACTGGGTTCCAGCACAATCTCCTGATCGCCCTCAGAGTGAGGTCCGTTCAGAAATCCAGAATGCTACAGGCATTGGCGCTCCTGGTACCGCCTTCAAAGGCGGTGAAGGCATCTGGATTCAGGAGCTATCAGAAGACCAACAACCCACTGTGAGTGGAGCGACTAATCCACTTCGTGCGGTCGTGTATTTTGCTTGTAAGGGCGACAACCGAGTGTATGCCCTAGACGTTGACAACGACCTAATCGAAGTGGTTTTTGATAACGAACAACTGATGGCTCCAGACATTCCGTTTGACGACGTCGATAACATCACAATCTCTCCCATGGGTGATGTTATTGTCGCTGAAGATGGTGACGCGATGCGTTTGATGGTGATGAATCCAAGCGGCCCATCAAAGATTCTTCTGCAGGTACCCGGTGGAGGCAGCGAACTAACCGGTCCGGCGTTTACCGGCAATGGCAAGTTTCTCTATTTTAGCTCTCAGCGTGGAGGTGCGGCGGGCCCCGGCCTGTCCGGACTGGGCATAACCTACGAGCTTAGAATTCCAGATAGCTTTCTTGTGGGATAGGACGCCATGAAGATCCAAAGTGTGCTGGCGCTCATCCTTGCGTGCAACTTTTTGTCATTCAATGCGTACGCGCAGCCTAAGGAGATCGGCTGGCAGGATCTGGTGCCTCTGGGTTGGCCAGACCGAGATCCTCTTGATGGGCGAGACATCTCATCGCTAAATGATGACGATCCGGAAGCTGTCCGGCTTTATGCCCTCCTCCGCAACTACCTCGATAACGCGCCGGTTGTGCGGTCGCTGCATGATCAATACGTGACCATTCCCGGCTTCGCCGTTCCACTAAACTTTCATCCCGACTCCCGTGAAATACGCCAGTTTTTGATGGTGCCATTCTATGGTGCCTGTATTCACGTTCCTCCTCCTGCGAGCAACCAGATCATTCTCGTCGATGCGGGGTATGTTTCCGGTGAAATTCCTCAGCAAAAAGATGTGCCGATTGAGGTAACCGGCCGTTTGATCGTTGAGCACGCTGAGTCAGACCTGGCCGTCTCAAGCTACCGAATCAACGCCACTCGCATTGTTCCTTACCATTAAACATCCGAGGCCCGACATGAAACGTTACGGCACACTAGCCCTTATGATATTCCTGCTGAATGTAGCTGGTTGTGGAGGATCCTCCTCTGGTGACAAATCGCCCAACCGGCAGCATCAGCCTTCGGAATCTCCCTCTACGCCTGCCTCGCCCCCTAACGAAAGTCAGCCGTCGGTCCGTGTCAGTGCCGGCGCAGACATTGTGATTAACGAAGGTGACGATTTTACACTTGAGGGAGTAAGTGAGATATCTAGAGCAGATGAACAACCTATCGTCAGAGTTCTCTGGACTCAACTCTCCGGCCCATCGGCCAGAATCGTTACTCAACCTGATCAAAATAGGGCGACATTTAAAGCTCCTCAAATCGAAGGTGGCCCTGCGGAACTGCGGTTTCAATTTGAAGCTGAAGCCTTCGATGGCCAACTGTTCACTGACGAGACAACGGTTACAATTCGTGATGTGATCGCCAACGATCTTCCTCAAGTATTTGCAGGAGACGATTTTTTCGTTTTCGGCGGGGAAACATTTGCCCTCAAGGGCGAAGCGAGTGACCCGGACGGGATCGCCTCTGTCCATTGGAGTCTGATCGAACCAAGCAATGATATAATCTTGATGGATGCCGAGTCCTCGGAGACAACTGTTACCGTTCCCCAGGTCAAAGATGTTCGCCAAGTCACTTTTGCATTTCATGCAACTGACACTCGTGGAGGAGAGTCTGCCGACATTATCAAAGTAACCGTTGAACCTTCTGTCAGCAACACTCCACCGATAATTGAGCAGTTGCGCATTGAACCCGGTGTAGCTACGAGCGGAGAATTCGTTACGCTGAGGGCCACGGCAACTGACCTTGACGACGATAATCTACAATTTCGTTGGGCGCAAAGCCCACAAGATCCTTTCCCTTTAGCCATCAGAGACGCAGGAACACCAAATGCTCAGATCGTGATTCCAGAGCTGACCGATCCCGCCGCCCTAAACTTTACCCTCACAGTGACTGACGGTGCTCTTAACGACAAGCGTTCAGGGGAACTTCAGATTGTCCCCCGTAAAACACCAAAACCCACCCTGATTAGTTGTCTATTCAACCCTTTCCAGCCTGGCTGCCCTCTGCAGCTGGTAGGAGACTTGGTAGGCAATGGCGGATTTCTTAGGTGTGACGACAACCCATTCTCAATAGAATGCCCTCTAAATGTCATTGCCCGTGTCAGCCCACCTATTGCTGAGTGCCTTGTGGAACCGTCACTAGAGGGATGCGCCCAGACTCTTGGACAACTTGCCGATCCGCTTTTCGTGTTCCGCTCCTTACCAACACCGCAGCTCGCGTCAGAGTGCACACCAGCCTTCGACGATCTGAGCTTCGAACACTATGCTGGCGTAATACACGGGCACACAGGCTACTCGGACGGCGCCATAGGAACCCGCCCAGCTCATGCATTTGAACGCGTTCGACATGAAGGTAACAGCTTCATGGGCATCAGTGATCATTCTGACAATGCCCGCCTTCCACTAACGGTCACCGGTGACTGCTTTTCAGAAGAATTTCTGGATTGCTTGCTAGCCGACACTGAGAACCCAGAGGATAGTTTCCGCAAGTGGCATGCAACTCGAGATCAAGCGTTTGAAACCACTACACCAGCCTTCACCGCATTCCGCGGTTTTGAGTGGACTTCTGACCGATTTGGACACCTGAACGTATTTTTTTCAGATAACATAATCAATGCCAAGACAGGGCCAGGTTACCTGATCTCGATGGGCCTTTTCTGGCAATGGTTTCTATACCCAGAGTTTCTGGGCGGAGGCAGCGACGGACTCGTTGTATTCAATCACCCCGGTCGCGAAGACTTGTTTGAAAATATTCTCTCCACCATACCTGGAGGGCGCGATCCCGCCTTTGCTTTCAACGATTTTGAGCACGTACCTGGAGCCAACATGCGAGTAGTAGGTCTGGAGGTGTTCGGAAAAGGTTCAGAATATGATAGTTCAGGAAAAGGAGGTAGCTGGCTCTCTTACGCGCTGGACAAGGGCTGGTATCTCGGTGCGATCGGCTCCGAAGATCACCACGGTACCAGCTGGGGAGCAGCCTCTCTGCCAAAAACCGTGATGATTGCCCGCTCCAATAGCGAAACAGATCTGAAAGAATCCATGTTAGCCCGCAGATTCTACGCCGTTGCCCAGAATTTTAACGATATACGAATGGACTTTAGAATTGATCGAGCCCCCATGGGTGCCCGGCTAGGAAGACCAGCGGGAGAACTATTAACCGCAGAATTCGAACTTACTCGTGGCTTTGAAGCTTTCTCCGGACTCATCGAAGTCGTAACTCGAGGTAACCGAGTGATACACACACTTGAAGGCTCGGAAGGAACATTAAGCATCCGTGTGTCACGAGACGAACCGTACTACTTTCTAAGGGTGAAGAACCCTACTACAGGGAGACCAGTGGCGTTTTCCAGCCCAATTTGGATTGAGGCGAACGCTGCACCTAAACCGCTTTGTCGATATTGAATTCAGCTAAGACCACCTGGAATCAATTCTTACGGTAAGCCTCAATCTCCCGCTGCAAATTCGCCGAAAATGACAGCAACTCATCTTGGGTTGCTGGCTTATCAAACACCTTGGCAACCTTCTGCTTCTCAATCGCCTCACGCTGCTCCTGGTACACGTGGTGCAGCACCGAGGCCGAAAAGTCGGCCCCTTCGTTTTCATTCATCTGCTTGCGCAGTGCTTTGAACTGATCTGGGGCCGGAACCAATTTCCGTTTTGCAGCGATATCTTTCGGGCGTATCTCAAACCCTTTGCCCCACACATCCACGGCATGGTGCCATGCCGCCGTCAGAGGTCGGTCTCCGGTTATAAATACCTTCGCCGCCCTGCCCCGCAGGTTCACAGAGAAATAACACTGATCATGCTTGCAGCGATTACCACGCCCAATGCCGAGTGTGATCCCCTGAAAACCTACACCTCGGTGTGGCAGCGTAGAATAATGATTCTTAGAAATGAAATCCCGATACTGAACCGCAGCGGAACGTGCTTGCCACCGGGCCTCATAGTATCTGGCACGGGTTTCCTGGTAGCGAAACCAGACCTCTTCGGGGATGCGTTTACTCGGGCGGTTCAGTGAAAAATACTTCTGATAGCGTTTGCCACGAATGGTGGCAACCACTCTCCAGCCACAAAAACCTGAGGAAAGCTGGCCTTTCTCGTAGAAATTGATTGCCATTGTTTGAGAGTTAGCTCCTGCGATTAGCGCGGACCACATTAGAATCAATTAGCAAAAAGCTTGCTAATCTCCCGGGGAAGCCATAGATACTAAAAATTAAGCAGCGTGGATTATTATTTTTGAATATACCATGCCGAAGGAGGCGCGTCCGGAGACTCGGGATGTAGGAGATGCCTTGACCGAGACGTACGACGCTGACATTTCAGCAACACTGTTTTTCAAAGTGAGAGGGCCTGCGATCGAGCAGGCCTCAACGAAGTAGACGATGCCAATCCGTGATTGAAAGTCGGCACTGAATTGCTTTGTCACCGAGCTCAATCGCTGCCTAGATAGCCACTTGTAACTCAGGGGCGGTTACACAGTTTTATCTACAGGCTCAGATCCGTACCAGCCTCGGTCATTCTTGGCTGACTCTAAAACCCCGTTTCTCTCAGAAATACTGCGAATATTCGGCGGAACTGATTCAACAACCAACTACGGGAGGCACCATCAATCACGAGCATTCCTGGTTGCTGCCGAGTTAATGACCAATTAGGCGCATCCTCCTCCAATTTTGCTTCAACTCGATACAGCGCTGACTCCGGTACCAACTGTTCTCCGACTTTCCGAACAGCAATTGGCCCACCATGATCCGATGCCAACTCCTGATAACGAAGAAAGGGAACGGCGCTGACGTTGATGTTTGATATCGACAAAGGCAAGGCCCTATGCTCCCCACTATCCGCAATGAACACTCCGGTTTGCCCGGTCTCAATCGCCTCCAAATCCTGCTCGCTGACTAACCCGTCAATCACAATACTTTCAGCACTATGGACGCTAATCAGAGCATCATTCTCACCAAGCCACTGCCCCTCATGGAGCGGTGCTTTCAGATCTACCCGCCCGGAAAATGGCGCCCGTAATTTCAGCCGATCCAATCGAGACTCCAGACCTTCCAGCCGACGCTGAAGTTGAGCTAGAAACTGCTGATTCACCGACACAAGGGCACGATCCTCAATAGAAGCAGCCCTGCGTGATAACCGCTCATTCACCATCATTATCTCGAATCTAGTTTCTTCAAAGCGCTGTTCAAGCTCCGGCGAGTATAACTCCAACAGGACGTCACCTTGAGTAACCTTCTGTCCTGCACTCACCTCAAGCCGTGTGATCTGTCCCGCCTCCGGGACGAAAAGATTTTGGAAATCTGCCACCTTAATAACAGCCGGTATATTCACCTCGGTTGGTCTGGGGACCGCTAAAAGAACCAGCAACCCGAATGGTACCAGCCAAAACCCTATCCGCAGTTTGCTCCAGCGGAAGTCCCTTTTGCGCTCCCACCAAACCTTCATTTCTCGATAAATTGGCATGACGATAAACCACAGAATTTCGACGACGAAAAGGAGAATACCCAGCACCTTAAAGAACAGGTGATAGACCAGTAGAGCGATACCCAGGAACAGGACAAAGCGATATATCCATGTTCCCCATGCATAAAGGATCAGCACACGTGCTCGAGGCTTGGGCATGGGTTCAGGTAGAGGATCCTGAAGCCCCCAAAGCCACTGCCTCAACTTCCAGCGGCCCATTGCAAACCCCCGTTGTTGAAGATTCTCCACCCCAATAAGGTCAGAAAAAGCGTAATAGCCATCAAAACGGAGAAACGGGCTGATATTGATCAGTAAAGACGTTACCCAGCTGGTCGTAGCAAGAAAGAAAGAGGCACTTCGAAATGGCCCATCAGGTAAGATAGCCCACAAAAATGTTGCCAGCATCGCGATGTAAAGTTCAGTTCGCACTCCAGCAGTCACTATACGCAAGCGTTCTTTTTTACTTTTCAGTTTCCACGCATCAGTCGTATCCGTAAACAACACCGGCATCATGACCAAAAACGCAATCCCCATCGAGGCCACACGGCACCCCAAACGGCGGGACACCATCGCATGCCCTAGCTCATGAGCGCTTTTGACTACTGCTAATGTCAGCGCATAAAGCACCATCCCCTCGAGACTGAAGAAATATAGGAATGTGGCGGTAAAGGTTTCCCACTGGCGCAACACCATGAATCCGCCAATAATCCCCAAGATTATGATTAGACGTGCTATCCAGGGCTGAAAGAGCCAGTCTAATTTGGGCACAACCTTTTTTAACCAGGGGTCCGGGCGTACTAGTGGGATTTTGACAAACAGATAATTGTGCAGAAGCCAGCTTCCTGCACTCTTTCGCTTCGCCCTTTTCTGCTGCGCAAAGTAGCCAGAGGCACTTTCCGATCGTGCATGAACTAAGTGATTCGCTATTAAAAACTGAGCAAAGGATTGGATCTCCTCCGCGTCAAAATCCTGCGATTTATCCCGCAGCCGGTTAACCATTTCGTCAACGGTTAACCCGGGCTGCCAGTGCCGAAGAAGGGTTAGCGTTCTCTCGAACAGGGTGAAGTATCGGTTACTGACGGCGTCGTAGAGCAGCCACCGAGGCGCGCCATCCTCATCATGGTGTCCGGGATAAAGCTTCAGATCCGTGCGTAAGCTAGGAAGGCGTACGTCTACCATCCGAGCCACTGTCTTGCGGCGGTAATCGGTCGTCTGAAGAGATAGAAGAATGCACTCACAGTATCGCCATCAATTCTGGCCGTTCCTCTTAAACCAATTCTCGGAAAGCTCTCCCTAGAAGAAATGTCCTCATTCAACTCCGCTACGAGTCGATAGACCATTTTCTGATCCGGTGATTTTCGCGGTTCATAGCCCGCATGCCGTAGCTTAGCAGGCCAAGGATTGAGCGGATCGCTATCGAGAAAAATCCGGACATCTGCACCAGGTTCCAAGGCAACTGAGTCCTTTACCGGAAGGCTGATTTCAAAGGCAATATCGTCAGGATCTGCCACCTGCAGTATCCGCTCCCCGGTAGAAACCGGACGTCCCTGCCATTCGGAGGGGTCTTCTAGAACGACAATACCCGACGATTCTGCCTTGATGGTTGAGCGTTCTAGGCGGGAATATGCAAACTTCCACTGCGACTCTTTCAGGCTTACATCAGCTGCCAATTCAGCGACACGGGCTTTCTCCGCGGGGTCCATAAACCCACTCTGCTGGGCTGTAAGTAGCCGAGCCTGAGATACTGCCAGCGCCTGTTGTGCGACAGCTGCCTCACTCTCCAAATCACTACTTTCCATCTGCGCCAGAATATCTCCTGACTTAACACGCTGATTTGGGAACACCTCCACGGACCCAACCACACCATCCATCGGCGCCGCGATTATTCGGGGAGCGTCTGGAATGACTTCCATTGGAGCCAAAACCGTAAGTTTTACCGGTAGAGATAACAGCACAACCGCTATAGCACTGACCGAAAGCAAGACTTTCCGCTGGCGAAACCGCCCCCAGAACCCAGCCATAGGCTGGTGTCGACGGAGAGCAAAGATCGCGTGGCCTATACTTGCTGCGATATGAGCGCTAATCCCCCTCTCTTCCTCAGACCAAGCCCGATCTCCCAGCAACAGAGCCACACCTGCCGGTTTGTCGTCCCTAGCCTCCACCGGTAGTGGCTGCCAGAGAAGATAGCCCGGCAAACTAAATTCTCTCCAATCCTCGGCCATATCCGCCGGGAGATCTGAAGGCGTTAGTACAGTTTGGTTAGAGCCAGTTTCAGTACTGGTCAAGTGCTTTGCGAGACGCTCTACCCAAAGTACAAACGGGGATGTGTAGTCCACCGTTGGCACATCAGAAATTGCCATCACGTCAGCCCGGCCAAGCTCCTCGCCAACCAGTAGAACAGCATGCGTGTACGGGACACACTGATCCATCTGATTAACCACCGTGTAATAAAGCTGCGCAGGCTCCGATGCCTTGCGCAGCTGCTTCTCAAGCCCCAATAGGGCTGCTACGGCTTTACTCAATGGTGCACCTTACGAAGCTTCCAGCATGGCCACTAACTGGCTTCCATATTGATATTTTCCTGCCAGTTCTGCTTCCAGCTGTTCTGATAGTGGCAGATAACCAGTGGAGTCTTCCAGAGACTCTGGTGTCGGAGCTTCTACCGTCGGCTTGCGCTTAAGAAGCTCATCCAGGTCTAGGTTAAGGTCTAGTATTCTAACCTGACCATCTCCACCGATGGCCTGGATACGAATGTCGATCTTCGACCGTCCAGCCGGTACATTCTCAATAACGACTGCGCCAGTGTAGGGATCTACCTGTATCCAAGAGGGCAAGCGCTGTCCATCGGACAAGCTGCCACTGAACTCAGTCACGCCAGATCTCGAGCCACTGCCCTCAATCTCGATCGCAATGGAGTTGTCAGATACACGACCAATGCTCACAACCCTCAAGCCGACAGTGCTAAAAGCTTCTTCCTGGATTTCGGTAAATACAACCTGACCGTCTTCACCAACATTGACATCGATCGATGCGCGGGTTGTCGACACGCCAGACGAGTTCTCCGACTGAACGACCAATGCTCCTTGCTCGGCAATTAGAACTCTTTCGCCTGCCGGTTCGCCAGGAGATCCGGCCGTTTCAACAGGCGACTCTTCAGGTTCTGCAGGAAAATCCTCCGCTCCCGGCAAGTCCGGCTCCCCACTGGAGGAAACGAAGCCGCTAGTATCTGCCGGGTCACCGGACTCAAATCGTGCAATTACGCCCCCACTGCTTCCAGCCCCTTGTTCGGAGCCACCCGCGTCGACAGGTTGATAAGCTGTTTCTGGAGCCGTTGGCGAAGTAGTTTCGCTTGGAGCAACCGGAGTATCACTTCCAACGACTGCGGTCACGATGAGTTCGTAAGTCCGCGATACACTCACCCCTTCAGAGTCCATGGCGGTCAAAGTGACGGTGAATGCACCGGACTCCGCGGGCTTGCCAACAATCAGATTAGTTAATGATTCAAAACTGAGTCCTTTAGGCAGCCCCTCCACACGATAGGTCAAGCTTTCCCGACTGAAGGTGCTGTCTTTATCGCTGAAAAGGCTATCAACGGCCAAGTGATAATCTGCACCTTTCTGAACCGTAGTGTCCTCGCTGGTAAAAGAGCGAGAAGTTTGTGGACCATCATTAGTGCCATCAACCACTATTGTGACGATCTCAGAAGCACTTGCCCCATGGGAATCTTCAACTGTAACGGTATAGCTAAACGACAACGTATCGCCAGCGTTGAGGAAATCCAAATCAGCGTCGCTTACATTGAATTCCCAGTCAATCTGACCCACATTAGGCAGTTCAGCACCACCAGTTTTGAAACCTTCGATCAGCGCTTCAGCCAGACCGGACGGCAGTCCATCGACCTGACTGCCATCAGAACGCTTCCATTCTAAATCACCGTTGTAAACATACTCGACAGCGGTCATATCAGTCAGATCTACATCACTGAAATTAATTTTGCCCTTCTGGCTTAACGATTGCTGGTCGGCTGCAGCTTCCTCGGTGAAGCTTTCGGAACCATCGATGCGGATTGTCGGGGCATCGTTCTTACCAACCAAAGTGACGTTAACGGTTTCCACTCCACTTGCGCCCTCAACATCTGACACGGTGACAGTGAAAATTGCGCTAACAGCCTCTCCTTCTGCCAGGAACTCTACTTCGGCTGCATCAATCGTGTAATCCCAGTAGATCGTTCCGTTGTTGGTATTACTATCAGCTGCATGAATACTGAAAGCGTTTTCGATCGCCTGCTTTTGATCCGCCGTCAGGGACAGAGATGTTCCGTCTGCTCGACTTGCTGTTATCGACTCGGTCACTTCTTTAGCTTCAGGACGCGCGTTGAAGTCACCGTCGGCAAAGGTCAGCGAACCGCTATCAGATAGCACCTCACCATCTATTACCTCACCTGCGATTTTTCCTCCAGTGAAGACTGGGGAGTCGTTGGTTCCAGTAATACTGAAGGTAACGATATCGCTTGCCATCGCACCTTCGCCGTCGGTCGCGGTCACGGTGTAGCTGAAGCTCAGCGTCTCACCGGCGGCCAGGAAATCCAGATCCACGTCATTCAGGCTGTAAGCCCAGTCCACACTGCCCGGCGCATCCGCATGGGCCGTGGCTGGGATGCTGAAACCACCGATAAGCGCACTCGTCTGGGCATCCGTCAGCGTGCCGCCGGTCCAGGCTATGTCACCGTTCTCTTCGAAGGTGATGTCGACCACATCCGTGGTATCCAGATCACCGAATGTGATCACACCGCTGTCGCTCAGGGCCTGAGCACTGGAGTCACCCGGCACTTCAGTGATGGCCTCCGCGGCCTCGGCACGGATCGTCGGCGCATCGTTGGTGCCGGTAATCGTGAACGTCACGGTGTCCGTGGCCGTCGCACCCTGGCTGTCCCTGGCAGTCACGGTGTAGCTGAAGCTCAGCGTCTCACCGGCGGCCAGGAAGTCCAGATCCACGTCATTCAGGCTATAGGCCCAATTGACGTCCCCTGGTGCCGCCGCTTCGGTGGTGGCCGGAATGCTGAAGCCATTCACCAGCGCTGCGGCCAGATCAGCGTTCAACGGCTCACTCGACGTTGCGCCACTCCAGGCAATATCGTTGTTGCTGACAAAGGTAATGTCCACCACATCGGTGGTGTCCAGATCACCGAACGTGATCGCTCCGGCATCACTCAGTGTCTGAGCACTGGAATCACCACCCACTTCGGTAATCGGGGCAGCGGCTTCCGCAGAGATCGTCGGCGCATCGTTGGTGCCGGTAATGGTAAACGTCACGGTGTCCGTGGCCGTCGCACCCTGGCTGTCCGTGGCAGTCACGGTGTAACTAAACGTCAGCGTCTCACCGGCGGCCAGGAAGTCCAGATCCACCTCATTCAGGCTGTAAGCCCAGTCCACACTGCCCGGCGCATCCGCTTCGATGGTGGCCGGAATGCTGAAGCCATTCACCAGCGCTGCGGCCAGATCAGCGTTCAACGGCTCACTCGACGTTGCGCCACTCCAGGCAATATCGTTGTTGCTGGCAAAAGTAATGTCCACCAGATCGGTGGTATCCAGATCACCGAACGTAACCACACCGTTGTCGCTCAAGGTCTGAGTACTGGAGTCGCCGCCCACTTCGGTAATCGGAGCAGCTTTTTCTGCCGCGATCGTTGGGGCATCGTTGGTGCCGGTAATGGTGAACGTCACGGTGTCCGTGGCCGTCGCACCCTGACTGTCGGTCGCGATCACTGTGTAACTAAACGTCAGCGTCTCACCGGCGGCCAGGAAGTCCAGATCCACGTCATTCAGGCTGTAAGCCCAGTCCACACTGCCCGGCGCATCCGCCTGGGTCGTGGTTGGGATGCTGAAACCACCGATAAGCGCACTCGTCTGGGCATCCGTCAGCGTGCCGCCACTCCAGGCAATATCGTTGTTGCTGGCAAAGGTAATGTCCACCACATCGGTGGTGTCCAGATCACCGAACGTGATCGCTCCGGCATCACTCAGTGTCTGAGCACTGGAATCACCACCCACTTCGGTAATCGGGGCAGCGGCTTCCGCAGAGATCGTCGGCGCATCGTTGGTGCCGGTAATGGTGAACGTCACGGTATCCGTGGCCGTCGCACCCTGGCTGTCCGTGGCAGTCACGGTGTAACTAAACGTCAGCGTCTCACCGGCGGCCAGGAAGTCCAGATCCACGTCATTCAGGCTGTAAGCCCAGTCCACACTGCCCGGCGCATCCGCATGGGCCGTGGCTGGGATGCTGAAACCACCGATAAGCGCACTCGTCTGGGCATCCGTCAGCGTGCCGCCGGTCCAGGCTATGTCACCGTTCTCTTCGAAGGTGATGTCGACCACATCCGTGGTATCCAGATCACCGAATGTGA
>Ga0208435_100160_pt1 | contig 22002 bp, 16 predicted proteins | sample 24_taG_FD_184097 | JGI IMG/M metagenome (GOLD analysis project Ga0208435, IMG submission 184097) | Marine viral communities from Cariaco Basin, Caribbean Sea - 24_WHOI_OMZ (SPAdes) (version 2) | ecosystem: Environmental > Aquatic > Marine > Oceanic | place: Caribbean Sea: Cariaco Basin...
CAAGCACCCTTGGACGATATCATCGTTAGCTTCGAATCTCGTTATCCTCATGTGCAGGTTGTGCCAAGTTATGTACCCGCCAGCGACCTCTTAACATTATCAAACGCCAATCCTAGCCATGATAAACGCTCAGAATTAGGCGCTGATATAGACATGATCATCGCTAACGACAGTCTATCTGCAGACCGTCTCACACCGTTACAAGCAGAGCTAAAAGCGGCTCAAGATAAAATAAACCAAGACAAAGCAAATATCAGCAATACTGATGATAAAAAAGTAGATGCTGCTGAGACTGACAATGCAGAGGCACGTACCCTAAATTCTTTCAGCTATGCACTGAGAGACAAGCAAGCGCTTGAAGGGGTTATCTTGACAGAAAATACTGCTGCTATTAACTTCCGTAATTTTTTACTTTCGAGTACCGGACAAGATATATTAGCAAAGTACGATTATTATAATATTGAAGGTTATAAAAACAGTGTAAATGATTTATTTAATCCAACATCACGTACACAAGAAGCATCAAATGCCAACACTGTGAATGTCGCTGACGCCTTGAGTAATGGCAATTAATCATAAAATCTTTATATTTTGTTGATTGCTTTTATGAGCAATTTTTCCTACAATGTTATTCCAAAATGCGCCTATAGCTCAACAGGATAGAGCAGTTGCCTCCTAAGCGATCGATCCGAGTTCGAGTCTTGGTGGGCGCACCAACCATTGTATTTAGACATCACCTCGCATTACCTCATCCTCCCTGAACCCCTACTATACCTAGTTACCAGTCTTTATTAAACACTTGTCATTACCTACTAGCACCTCTACAATGTTGTTAAATAAGTTGTTAAATAATATACAGCATCATTTTTTGTTGTTAATTATACAGTGAGGTTGTTGTTAAACCTCTTAATGCCTTGAGGTGTAAGCCATGACGAGAAGACAAGACTACCGATTAACTGACGCTGGTGTGAAAGCCATTGCCAAGCAGTCCACACCTACCAAAGTCACGCGCCACGGCGATGGCAACAATTTATATCTTATACAACATCCAAATGGCTCGTTGTTTTGGCAGGTGACTTATCGCTATCAATCTACTAAAGATCTTAAGCCAAAGCAAAAAACTTATCAAATTGGTATTTATAAATCTGCCAAGCAAATCATTGGCTCTACATTTAAACCAGAGGTGTCACTAAAAGAGGCTCGGCTGGTACGTGATAAAGCTCAAGCATTACTGGCTGATAATATTGATCCTACTGAACATAAAAATAATGATAAAAATAACTTTGAGCAGAAGGACTTATTTAAAATTATTGCTAAGAGCTATATTGACGAAAAATCTAACACTACCGCTAAGAATATTCAAAAACTTCACAACTATCTAAATAGGCATATTGCACCTCATATCGGTGACTATCCCATTGCCTCTATCACTGCACAGGACGTTATCAAAACAGGTCTAGCAATTCAAAATTACTTCGAAAAACAAGGCAAATGGACAGCCGATACTACAAGTAAGTGTGTTGAACTAATTGGCTCAGTTTTTGAATATGCTATTAATACGTTAAGCTACGATATCATTAATGTCGCTTATGGTCGTAATAAAGCTTTAAGACCTCATCAGGCTAAGCGTATGAAAGCGGTCAAGCAGCATCAACTTTCTGAATTATTAAGTAATATTGATAAATATGTTGATGATCATCCGAATGCCCATGAACAAACCGTGGCTGGCATGCAGCTGATGACCTTCTGTTTTGTTAGAACGAAAGAACTACGGTTTTTTGAATGGTCAGAAATTGACTACCATAAAAATGTCTGGCGTATCCCAGCACATAAGATGAAAATGCGTCAAGACCACATCATTCCGCTATCATCACAAGCGATGGCAATTATCGAGCGAATGCGACCTTTAACAGAAAAAACGAGTTACGTATTTTATAACTTCACGAAGAATCAGCCTTATAGTGAGAATTGGTTTAATCAAGCTCTGAAACGTATGGGCTATACGGGTAGCCCCTACCCTGAAATGACTGGACATGGATTTAGGCAGCTTGCCAGCACGGGATTGTATGAATTAAAGTTCAGTGAGGATGTGATAGAAATACAGTTAGCTCATCTTAATCGGTCTAGTGTCAAAAAGAGATACGATTTATCTGCGCATCTAGCAGAAAGGCAAATGATGATGAATCAGTGGGCAAACCATTTGGACGACCTACGAGCTGGTACTGCTGTTAATTTTGACTTACTGACGCCAGATGAAATCACTAAAAAAATGAGTAGTCGTAATGAACAAGCGGTAGATATAGCTTTGCATGATAAAGATATTTTAATAAAGAGTTTAAAGGCCCAGGGTATCTCATCTGACCTATTAGCACAGCTTACCAGCCAAATGAAATAACTCTATATCGTCAGTATCTAACTGATAAACCGAACTTGACAGCGTCATTCGTTGTCATAACGATTGCGAGGCTAGGATTAATTACCCGAACGGCGGTATTTTACATACCTTTAGACTGCCATTGCCTTGTACTATTTTTAAAAGGTGTGTTTAAAGGTATAAAACTATGAGTAATTTCTTGGATAAGTTCCAAGCCCTAGAGGACAATGGTGAGTTAGAAATTTTACAGAGCGATTATGTTATGTTAAGAAATTCTACTAAGTTAAAAATAGATGGCATTTATGATTGCGATAATAAATTCTTAAATATTGATCAAAGTATTAATTATTTAAATTCTATTACTGGAATAAACTACAGCAAAACTGAGTTTAAAAACATTATTCAACGCAATCACATAAAACCTTTTTTTTACTATGAGGGTTATATCGATAGCCCATCTAAAGGTATTTCAGAGGCTGAGAAAATTAAAGGTTACTTTGGCTTCAATAATCTTTATAACTATATAGACCAAGAACATAGCTATATCCCAGTTCCGGAAGGAGTACATGATAGTATATTTATATATCATCTATTAGAGAGTGAAACTAACATCTATAGCGATGGTGATAACAACGTTTGCCTTTACCCTTTAGACCCAACGTCTGAACCCAATATGAGTGGCTCTATCCTAAACTCATTTCTTAAAGATGATATAAAGTTTGTAAAAACCAGTCTTGATAGCTACTTTAATAATATCGATAATCCTGAAATAGAAAGAGGTGAAATTATCGATTGTGATTCACAGTTTGCTGATATAAAACTTACTATTGATTCCATTATCTTGGATGAAGAATCTATCAGCAATGATATGAATACAATTAATACCGAATTAGAACAGAAAATCAAGGTTTTGGAAAAAAAGATTAAAGAATTAGATTCACAATTAAAAGTCAAAAATAGGATTAACGATACTAAGGAATTGAATCCAAGAACAAGAGCGGCTGTGACTTCTCTTTTAAGTGTTTTGTTTAAAATGTGTGGATATAGTATTGAGAAATACAAGGGCACTACTAATACTAAAATTCACAATCTTTCCAAAGAACTTAAAACCCCTATAAGTGAAAATACTATAAGTGAGTGGATAAAAGACGTACAACAACTTAGGATAGATAAAGAATGAAAAATGGCTAAAAACAGGGTCATATGACGGTCATATGACCTTTTACAACCTTGCAACCTACTCTATCATTACTCTACAGCACCAGCCAACACTGGCTATAACCAACACTGCTGTGGAGTAATATTATGAAATTGAAAAACAAGTTCCTGCGAATGTCAGATCTCGCAAACCAACCCGAGCGTCCAGCTCGCAACTATAATACTGAATCAGGTCAGCAACGTGCCGTTACAGCTAAACCTGCCTCAAGTGGCATCACCGGGTTTTCAGCCAAACATCTATATCATCTTATAAATGAGGGTAAATTTCCTGCTCCAGTGAAAATTGGTCGCGCTAGCCTTTGGCGTTTATCTGACGTCAATCTATGGCTGGAGAGCCACACCTTATCATCAGATGAGGAGAAACAATCATGAGCAAACACAAAAAGGTTACACCGCCTGAGACTGTTGTTGATCAATCAGCTGAATCAATAAAAAAGCCAAGCATCCTGCCAGATGCTCAGCTTTCAGAAATCACTACAGATGACATTGGCGAGCCATCATCAGTTATTTTACCACAACAAGATCTAAAAATTAGCTCGGATTTAGCACAATCTACTATTGATAGACTAGCTACACTATCAGAACTGGAGTATGAGCTAGAACGAACTGAAACCGCAAAATCTCTTAATAATATGTCAGTTCGGTCGCTTGATAAGCTGGTCAAGGCAGCAAAAAGAAAGATAAAGTCTAAGAACTCTGACAATTTGATCGTTGATATAGAGCCACACGCGGAGCCAGTATTAGATATTGCTTTAATAGTTAGTCTAATATATCAGATACTAGAAGATCATATCGCTTGCACTCATGCAGTTAAAGTGGCTACCACATTATGGATATTAATGACGTGGTTCATACCAGCAAGCCATATTTTACCCATAGCTTGGATCAATGCTCCAGAGAAACGCTGTGGTAAAAGTACGCTCTTAACATTAATGGGTCGTATGAGTAAACGGTCATTATCAACATCTAACATTACTGGCTCTGCTCTATTTCGATCAATTGAAAACTACAAGCCTACGTTATTTATTGATGAAATTGATACGTTTATTAATGATAATGAAGGCATTCGAGGCGTTCTAAATGCGGGGCATAGTCGAGATAATCCGTACATTATACGCTGCGTCGGTGATGATAATGAACCCGTACCATTTAACGTCTTTGGAGCTAAAGCGATTAGTGGCATTGGAAGAATTCCTGATACGTTAGTAGATAGGTCAATACCGCTCACGCTACGACGTAAAATGAGAGACGAGACAAAAAAACGAGTTCGTGATTTACCGCTTGATGTTACTAACATGATTCAATCCCAGCTGGCTAGATGGTCTGGTGATAATATGCTAGCAGTTAAAGAGGCTGATCCTGTATTACCGATTTCTATTAATGATCGCGCGCAAGATAATTGGCAGATACTATTTAAAATAGCTATATTATTGGGTGATGAATGGTTAGAAAAAGCTCATAAATCATGCATGGAGATATCAGGTAGTGATAGCGATGAGCCCAGCTCAAATGAGCAGCTATTATCTGATATTAGAACTGTTTTTAGCTTAAATCAAACTAATAGACTCTTAAGTAGAGATTTATTAACTGAGTTACGTCGAGACCCAGAAATGAGTTGGTCAACATATAATGAGGGCAAAACAATTACACTGCGACAAATTGCAAAAATACTGAGTGCATTTCGTATATCGTCTAAAGACCTACGAGCATTTGATATTAATGGAAATGAAGTGCGTGGCAAGGGCTATGATATCAACGACTTCCAAGATGCTTTTTCACGTTATCTATCGTAATATTTACTCTTGTTTTTAGAGTCTCGACAAAGGACTGAGATCTGTTTAATACAGGTCTCAATTCTTTCATTTTTTTAATTCTATTGTTTAGCCCAAATTTAAAATAAGCCACTTTATAAGTCCTTCAATTCGTATTTTTCTTAGCTAACTGTGAGCAACTTGGGGTTTAAATTTGGAAGCAATGCTTATCTCTAAACCTTTACCTAGCCTTCAGCATACATTGCCATTAACCGAAAAGAGTTAGGTTCATCAGTCATACTTGAGCTGTAATATATAGAAACATCATCATTAGTTAACAACGCTTCAACAGCTTCTGATATATAAGCAAAAACTTCCAGTGGTAAACTTTGGACGCTCTCCGTTCCAACAAATAATCCTTTAGTATTGCGTGCTTTTGTAAGTAGATTAACCAGCTTATGTATGGTCACTTTTATTAAATCTAATTCAGAGTCACCTATGGCACTTACTTGGATGAATTGAAATAAACTGCCACACTCAAACAGACTTTTGATATCTACCACATCTATACCAATAAAAGTACTTGCAGATTTTACATCAAGCATTCTAATGACCTCGTTTACTTCATCTGGCTGACACTTAATGACGCCTTCAATAATGTCTAGGTGCTCAAATTTATTATCGTCTGTTTGCAATCCCACTAAAAACCAAGCCTTTGATTTTTGTTTTAGCTCTAGTAACGCATGCTTATCCCAATCATCATTGATGATAAAACAACCAATAGCAGACTTAGGGTAACAATCCATAATCCGTTGATATAGGAATGCACTAGGTGTGTCATCTATATACGAGTCATCCATATGGTATTTCATAGTTATACTCACTGATAAGTAACGGTTTTTTAAGGTCGTCAAAAGCATCAAGTTTTGACGAGAGTTAACGACTATAAAGCGCTTGCACATTCTCTAAGTCATTTAACATCTGGCATAATTCGTTTATGGAAGTTTGAACTATACTCATGCCCTTACATCCTTTTTGAAATATTATTCGGTCCTGTTTGGCGCTATTATTGACCATTCAGTTGCTTTACCATTTTTATAGTGTTTATATCGTAACTGCCTTCAAAATACTGATCCAGAAGCTCGTTAAAAACACATTTTTTATTAGAGGACGCTAAAGTAAACAACGTAAGCGAAGAGTGTAATTTCAGCGTATCGATTGATCCGAAAATTTCTAAAGCGCTTTTATCAGGATGCAACAGCAGTAATTCAGCGCACTCCATTAATCGTGCTCCAAGCACGTCGTGCTGCAAATACTCTTTTGCTTTCTCTAGACTCTCAATTGTAAAACGCCGAGCCATTGTACTGTGTCCCAACCCTTTCATCTGTGGAAAAATGAACCACATCCAATGGCTGCGCTTACGCCCTTCGGTTAACTCTTTAATAACCGATGGATAAACAGTATTTTGAGCTTGGATAAAATCGTTGAATAAAGTTTTATTCATAGTGATACTCCTATGTAATTAGTTTTCATAAAGCTCTAACCCACTCTCCAAACGCTCAAGAATCACTGTTTTAAGCTCACTTGGTTCTACCACCACTGCAAGCTGCGACATACTTACCAGCCAATCTTGCAGACGAAGCGTATTGGCAACAGTGGCACTGACTTGATTCCAAGTGTCATCGATAGCAATAATTTTTTGATCTATCGATAATGGACGCTCGTATAAATGCTGACAGGCATATCTTTGTACCTTTAAAACCAGTTTGATCTGTGCACTATCAGTCGGCTCTAACTTACCCAATTTATTCAAGTTATCTAATGAAAAAGTATCTCGCGCTACCCAGTCAGGTACTTGCTTATCTATGACTACTGACTCAGTAATTCGATTGACTGCAAAATTACGATATTTTTTTAGTAGTACCTCATCATCAATATGATCACCAGTAGAATTAAAGCCTGTGAGATAAATCATATTGTCAATAAAGATCAGTCCTTTGGGATAAACAACTCTTTGAGTTGGTTTTTCTTCCCATTTACTTTGATAGCTTATTTTTAATTGACGATTTTGTAGCAAAGCTTGATGAATACTGCCAAGCACGTCATTATCAAGTTGTGGGGCTTGCACGATACTAGGCAAGGTGATGAGATGATTTTGCCATTGCCCTAGCTTACTTTGATGGAAATTATTTTTATCCTGCCGACCTAATTGGGTAAGATTATCTGTGATCCCTTGTTTAAAAGACACTGGCAAATAATTTGCCGTATATTTATCAAGCATCTCCCAAAAAAATACTGTTTGCTCGTTAAGAACGTCGATACTAAAGCTCGGTTCAATATAAAATCGTGCTGTTTGTCCGCTGATATTTTGCCCCCATTCCGGTACTCGAACTAATGCATCGCTATAAAAAATACCGTTAAAGATTTGATTTAAGCCAATTAGATCATTCTCTAAGTTTTTACGCTCATTAGCGAAATTATCTGGATTATCACCATAACCAACCATAAGCTCTGTTAGTGATACAGCATTAGCTTCACTACGAGGCAAACATTGATATAAAGCGAATAGGCGTGTCGACTTTGTATAGCTGGCGATAGGATGTGTGGGCATGTTGGCTTCTCTATTAGGTAGTAAGTTTATAGCTTCATTACTGAAATAAATATTTAATCAAAGCGAAGCAAAATGGCTGTGCCATTATCATAAGCATTGCCATCTGAATCATAAACTTGATCTTTAAGAGTGATTAGCCAATCCTGTAAATCTGTCTCCGCACTGACAGGTTGCCAATCATGACTTGGCACTAAATCATGAATACCATCCGTACACACCAAGAGACAGTCGCCACTACTAACCTCGATCTTCCGAGACGCGCTTTCAGGCGCTTCACTGCTTGTATAACTGTCATCAGTGGTCAAGGCAAAGCATTCAGTAATGCTATATAGACTGCCCGCCATTCCTTCTTGGTTATAGTCAGAAAACTTAGCTTCGCGACCTTGCTCCTGTGCCTGCTGATCAATAAGCTCATTCAATAGATTATGATCTCGAGTCAGGCACCGCCATTGTGTCGCGCCTTTGGGCAGCCAATAAACACGACTGTCCCCTACATGGATTATGGTTGCTTTTACCGCTCCGTCACTATCTAATTCTCCCATTACCATCGCGAGGGTTGCCGCTGTACCATGACGCTTAGATGAATACTTGGCTTGATTAATCAGCTGATGAATACTGTCTGAACGGATGCTCTTTTGCTCACTCCACAAGCGACTAATCGCTTTTACCACCGCCTTTGAACAATACTGTGAAGAGTTGGAGCTTGCCACACCGTCGGATACTGCTAAACAAAATGCTGATACAACTGATGTCACTGCCATCACGCCTAAGTCTTCTTGATACCAATTGTCCAAAAAGAAAAAAGCATCTTGTTGTAGATGATTACTGGCATTACCTTGGAAGGTTATTGCACAAGCTTGTGCGATAGATAGAGTTTCTTTTAAAGAACAATTATTAAGAGAAGCAGTCATGATGGCAAGCCTATATGTTTATCATACAGGCTAGTATAGCGGACAACCTATAAAATAAAATTACAGGTTGTTCGCTATACTAGACTAGTAACGACATAGATATTAATTCAACAAACGAAAACCAGCTTATTAAAAAAAATAATGTTGATTAAATAATTCTGTAAATTTATTGTTCTGCCTGACAGTTTAAAGTTAACTATAACAACTAATGTAAATGTTAAACCCTTGAGAATTAAGGGTCTTGAAGTATTTGTTAATCTCGATTTTTCAAATACACTTACTCATTCTTATATAATAGAATCCTCTTATAAACCTGATGAAATGTAGCGTGCATGACTCTTTAATATTTATATTTTTTCTTAGCTGAATACGAGCAACTTGGGGTTTGTCATGTATAACACAGTCAATAACACGCCTAGCAATCTAAGCGATTAGAAGTATAATACCTCCCATTAAAGTATTTTCTAAACTCAATAAAAAAAGACCTAACTATGGCACTTAAAAAGACCGAAATATATTCAACCCTTTGGGCAAGTTGTGACGAGTTACGTGGTGGTATGGACGCTAGCCAATACAAAGACTATGTATTGACCATGCTATTTATGAAGTACGTATCAGATAAATTCAAAGACGACCCTTATGGTGACATCCTAGTCCCTGAAGGCGGTAGCTTCGATGATATGGTACTACTAAAAGGTGATAAAGAAATCGGTGAAAAGGTCGATAAAATCATTGGTAAGCTTGCCGAAGCCAATGGTTTAAAAGGGGTTATTGATGTCGCCGATTTCAATGATGAAGAAAAGCTTGGTAAAGGCAAAGAGCACGTTGATCGCTTGTCCAAGCTTATAGGTATCTTTGAAGGTCTAGACTTATCGGGTAACCGTGCGGATGGGGATGACTTGCTTGGTGATGCTTATGAATACCTGATGCGCCACTTCGCTACGGAGTCAGGCAAGTCAAAGGGACAATTCTATACGCCGTCAGAAGTATCGCGCATATTATCCAAAATTATCGGTATCAATGAAAATACGCCACAAGACGCTACGGTTTACGATCCAGCATGTGGTTCAGGCTCACTGCTACTCAAGGCCAGTGATGAAGCGCCACGAGGTTTGACCATCTATGGTCAAGAGATGGACTCTGCTACGACCGCTTTGGCAAAAATGAATATGATTTTGCATGGTGCAGCAGGTGCAGATATCTATAAAGGTAATACCTTAGCCTCACCGCAATTCGTTGAAGGCAATCAGCTTAAAACTTTTGACTTTGCGGTCGCTAATCCACCCTTTAGTAATAAAAACTGGACGAGCGGTCTTAATCCCGAAGCAGATGAATTCGGTCGCTTTACGTGGGGCATACCACCAGAGAAGAATGGCGACTATGCTTTTCTTTTACATATTATCAAGAGTCTAAAAAGTACTGGCATTGGTGCGGTTATCCTACCGCATGGCGTACTGTTCCGAGGTAATGCTGAAGCGCATATCCGTAAGAACCTAATCAAACAAGGCTATATCAAGGGCATCATCGGCCTGCCAGCCAACCTATTCTATGGTACGGGCATCCCCGCATGTATCATCGTCATCGATAAAGTAACAGCAGCCAGCCGAGCAACTGGCGAATCTGGCTTATTTATGATAGATGCTAGTCGTGGCTATATGAAAGACGGCAATAAAAACCGTTTACGAAGTCAGGATATTCATAAAGTTGTCGATATGTTCAACCATCAGTCTGAGCTGGCGGGTTATAGCCGTATGGTCAGTATGGATGAGATTATCGATAACGAGTACAACCTTAATATTCCACGCTATATCGATGCAAGCGAAGATGAAGATCAGCACGATCTGGTTGCTCATCTACAAGGCGGTATTCCGCTAGCCGATATCGATGCGCTAGAATCTTATTGGCAAGTGTTCCCAAGCTTACGCAAAGCACTCTTTTCTGACTTAAGAGATGGCTATCGTCAGTGTCTCGTGCCAGCAAATGAAGTCAAAGCAACGGTACTGGCTCATCCTGAATTTATCCAGTTTGCTAGTCAAAGTTTAACGCCATTTAGTGACTGGTGGACAGCTATTAATCTTGCAGATATCCAACAAGGTGATAAAGCCAAAGACATCATCCGCCGTATCAGTGAAGACTTACTACAGCGCTATGCCAATGTCGCCCTACTCGACAAGTATGACATCTATCAAATCCTGATGGACTATTGGTCAGAGTCGATGCAAGACGATGTTTATGCTATTGCTCAAGATGGCTGGATAGTCGGTAAGCAGCTGCGTAAGTTAGTCGCCGCCAAAGGCGAAAAGCTCAAAGAAACCGCAGATCTAATCATCGATAAAACCAAATACAAAGCCGAGCTTATCTCGCCAGCGTTAATCATTGACCGCTATTACTCTAACGAGCAAGACCATATCGATACGTTACAAGCTGAGCTCGATACCATCACTAGCACTATCGCTGACTATACTGAAACTCATGGCGATGATGAAGGTCTATTGGCTGACGCTAGTAACGATAAAGGCAGCTTCAATAAATCCAGTGTTAGCGCTCGTCTAAAGCTAGCCACTGATCAAGATGAAATCAATGCGCTTAAACAGCTACTTAGCTTTTTTGAATTAGAAGCTGCTGCGAAAAAGGCGGTAAAAGAAGCCCAAGACGCGCTAGATTTGGCTGTATTCAAGAAGTACCCAACACTTAGCGAAGATGATATCAAAACTTTGCTAGTCACTGATAAATGGCAAGCGACACTACAGTCACGTATTGAGGCAGAGATTGAGCGTATCACTGCCCAACTTGCCGATCGTGTCACGGTACTGGAAGAGCGCTATGCCGAGCCATTACCAAATCTGCTTAATGAGGTAGATAGACTAAGTCAAAAGATCAGTACGCACTTGCAAGCGATGGGAGTGGCGTAATGAGTGATGCTAATGTACAAGTAGGCTATAAGAATACTGAGGCTGGGGTTATTCCAGAGGATTGGAAAGTTACTACTATCGGTGATTTTGCGCCATTACAGAGGGGTTTTGATTTACCAACAACTCAAGTAGAAGCTGGCGAGTACCCAGTGGTTTACTCTAACGGAATTCTCAGAAGTCATAAAATATTTCAAGTAAATGGTGCAGGTATCGTTACTGGTCGATCAGGTACGATAGGAAAAGTACATTACGTTGAAAGGGATTTTTGGCCACACAATACAACCTTATGGGTAACAAGTTTTGGCGGTTCCGATGTCAAATTTGTTTATTATTTATTTAATAGCATCGGGTTTGAGCGGTTCAAAAGTGGATCTGGCGTACCGACATTAAATAGAAATGATGCACATATATTTAAAATCGCTGTTCCAAGCGATGTTAAAGAACAAACCGCCATTGCCACCGCCCTATCCGACGTCGATAACCTTATCCAAACGCTAGAAAGGCTCATCTCTAAAAAAGAGGCCATTAAAACCGCTACCATGCAGCAATTATTAACAGGTAAAACTCGTCTGCCTGAGTTTGCTACTCGTGAGGATGGTAGTAGAAAAGGGTTTAAACAGACCGATTTGGGGCAAATTCCAGAAGATTGGGAATTACTATCTGTTCGAGAAACATGTGACTTACTTACTGGATTCCCCTTTCCCAGTTCTAAGTATCAAGAAGCTGGAATAAAATTGTTACGTGGCTCAAACGTTAAAAGAGGTAATACTGATTGGAGCGATAATATAACTAAATTTTGGGCTGAGTCTACTAGTGGCATTGAGCAATACCTTTTGCAAAAAGCTGATGTTGTTATTTCAATGGATGGTTCATTAGTTGGTAGAAGTTTTGCACAATTATCCGATTCTGACTTACCTGCATTACTATTACAAAGGGTAGCTAGATTAAGAGCAAAGTTGATTTCACAAAACTATCTAAAAGAATGGATATGCAGCCCAATATTTTCTGATTACTGTGATTCTGTCAAAACGGTAACTGCTATACCTCATATTAGTCCTGCTGACATACTAAATTTTAGATTATTTACTCCACAAAGTAAGAAAGAGCAAATTGCAATCGCCACTATATTGTCAGATATGGACGCAGAAATCCAAGCACTACACACCAGACTTACTAAAACTCAGGATATTAAGCAAGGCATGATGCAGCAGTTATTGACTGGCAAGTTACGCTTACCACATTAATTATTAATAATTGAGGAATCACAATGCAAGATAACATATTAATGCTAAAGCCAATCAATGATTTACTGGACAAAAAGTTTTATATACCAGCGTATCAACGTGGCTATCGTTGGACTAAGCGCCAAGTTACTGACCTACTTGACGATATTAAAGAGTTCCAACAGCAAGTCGAAAATAGCCCGAATGCTAAAGACAAATTTTATTGCCTACAACCTATTGTGGTAAAGAAGCATGGTGATGAATGGGAAATTGTTGACGGTCAGCAACGCTTGACCACCATACATATTATCTTAACTTGCCTTAAAGAGATTTTACCTTTAGTTGGTAAATCTCGTTACGAAATCAGCTATGAGACACGAAAAGGCTCATCTGATTTTTTAGCGAACATTAATGAAGATCAAGCTGAAGATAACATCGATTTTTTTCATATAGTAGAAGCTAAAAAAGCGGTTGACGAGTGGTTTGAAGATAAAGGTAATTACCGAATACAGCTTATTCAAACTTTGCTTAACGAGGATGATAGCGGCAAAAACGTAAAAGTTATTTGGTATGAGCTAGGTGAGCTTGAGAATGCTACTGAGGTATTTACTCGATTAAACATGGGTAAAATCCCCTTAGTAAATGCTGAGTTGGTCAAGGCCTTGTTTTTGAAATCCAGTCATTTTGTGGCAAATGGTGATGAAGTCATAAAACTACAACAGCTTAAAATTTCTCAAGAGTGGGACTCGATTGAAAAGAGCCTACAAGATGATGCTTTTTGGTATTTTCTAAGTAATCGAAAAACCAAAACCAATCGTATTGAATTTATTTTAAATCTTAGAGCATCAGCACTTCATAACGGCAATGGGATTCTTGATAACGACAAATTTAAAACTTTTTTACAGTTCAATCATATACTTGCTCAAAATGATGCTGATGTAAGCCAACAATGGTTAGAGATTAAAAGAACCTTTATGACTCTTAGTGAGTGGTTTAGTGATCGTACTTTATTCCATTTAATTGGTTATTTGGTATCTCAGGATATATCTATTTCTAAGATATTCGAAATCAGTAGTAATAGTCAGGGTAAAAAAGATTTTCATAATCGTCTAATTAAGAAAATTTGGCATCTAGTATTCAGTGGTAAAACACAAACAAGCCCATCTTTAGACGAACTAAAAAACATTATAAAAAAATACTTAGCAGATCTGAATTATGAGAACAGTAACACAAAGCAGCTACGTCAGACTTTATTGCTATTTAACATAGTAAGCCTACTAAACAACCCAGACTCAAACGCTCGTTTTCAGTTTGAAAAGTTCAAGCTTGATGATTGGGACATAGAGCATATACGCTCTATTAGCTCAGAGATACCCGATAGTATAAACAAACAAAAGCAGTGGCTTCAACAAGTGATTGACTATACCTCTGAAGACAATACCCTAGATGCATACAGTAATTTTACAATCGATAATTTTAAAGAAACTCAGCTTATCAAAAAGCAAGCTTATCATCTACACTCAACATCATTTACTAAGGGTCAATTTGAAGATATTTATGATCGTGTCATTAGCCTCTATGACCCTAATAATAACGATGAAGTAGACAACTCTATCGGCAACTTAACCTTACTTGATAGCTCCACCAATCGTAGTTATAAAAATGCTATTTTTCCTATTAAACGCAAGAGAATAATAAAACTGGATAAAGAAGCTACCTATGTGCCTTTATGCACTAGAAACGTGTTCTTGAAATACTACAGCACAAACGTGGATAAGATGCTGTATTGGGAAGCTAGTGATAGTAATGACTATCAGTCAGCGATACTAGATACTATGACTAAATTTTTTACTGAAATAGGGGTGCAATAATGAACATAGGTGAAAAGCTAACTTTTACTGGATTATTTGACCGAGTAGCATTTGTTGAGATTCCCATCATCCAGCGTGATTATGCTCAGGGTAGAAAAGACGAATACGAAGTTAGAAATACATTCCTAGATGCCTTATATAATGCATTATCAATTGATCGTACTGACTCCAATCAATCTTTAGATTTAGACTTTATTTACGGCAATATTGATGACGATACCTTTTCAGTACTTGATGGCCAACAACGACTGACCACCCTATTTTTATTGCACTGGTTTTTAGCAATCAAAAACAAGAGTTCAGCCGATTTCAGAGAACAGTTTACAGTCGATAATAACTCGCGCTTCACCTATAAAACCCGTCCAAGCTCAATCGAATTCTTTGATGCAATGACCACAGATATAGATTTTGCAAACACTTTTGACCATTCAGAGAACTTGAACAAACAAACCATCAGCGAATTAATTATTGATAGTAACTGGTTTTATTTATCATGGAAACAAGACCCTACCGTTCAAGCCTGCCTAAATATGCTTGATTCTATTGAACAAAAATTTTCAGCTTACAAGGGTAATTTATATCAAAGGTTAATTGATACAGAAATCCCTTACGTCACTTTTCAGTTCCTACGATTAGATTCATTCGGTTTATCTGACGAGCTTTACATCAAAATGAATGCCCGTGGCAAACCCCTTACACCATTTGAAAACTTTAAGGCAACCCTTGAACAAAAAATTAAGTCTTACAATGATGGCTGGCCAGAATATAGATTTGACATTTCAGGGCATAATAAGCAATCAGTAGATGGTTACAAATACTTTATTCATAAAATAGATACCCATTGGGCAGATTTATTTTGGCCTTATAGAAACCTATTCTCGCAAGATAACACTTACGATGATGAGCTTATGAACTTCATTCGCTTAATCATTCTGTATCAATATTTATTAGTTCATAGTGAGAGCTCTAAATCTGTACCAAAAGAACATTTAGGCGTAATCATGGGTACAGGCTCCAAGCTACTGCCTACTACCATATCTGAATATGAAGCATTAAATTGCTTAAATCAGAACTTTATTATCCGTTTAATAAAAACATTTGATTTGATTTATAGAAATGGTCTAAAAGATAATAAAATAGAGCCTTATTTACTCAGTCAAAAGTACTATTCTGAAGAAAAAACTTTTGAGAAAGTGCTTTTGAATGATACTAGCTATGCTGATAAGCTTAGATTTTTTGCGTTTTACGCTTATCTCTCAAAACATGAGTTATCATTAGATCAAACTGAACTGATGCAATGGACACGTGTTATCTACAATCTAACTGAAAATACTATCATCGATGGTTCAGACGATTTTTATCGTGCATTAGATTCGATTGAGACATTGAGTAATCTCAATGAGCCCATTCTAGACACCTTAAAGAACAACACTAATATAACTGGATTTTTAGGTGACCAGATTCTTGAAGAGAGAATCAAAGCACAATTATTACTAAAGTCAGAAGACTGGCAGTCGGTTATATATGAGTCAGAAAACCATTCATTTTTTAAGGGGCAAATTGGCTTTCTTTTAAATTTTTCAGGCGTGTTAGCCTTTTATCGCGAGCATAAAAACTGTGATTGGGGTACTTCAGAAAACAATTACTATCTGGATAGCTTTAAAAATTATGCTGAATCAGCTAGTAGCGTCTTTAAGCTCATTGAGAAAAGTTCAGGTAGTATTGATTATCTTTGGGAGAGAGCGGTACTTAGTAAAGGCACCTATTTTACTGAAAGAAGCTATGGTCGCTTAAACCTATTAAGCACACGCGAGAAAGCCCAAAATATTGAACGTGATCACAGCTGGCGTCGTTTATTACGTATTGGTTCTAAAGACCGTACAATGGAAGATAAGCAGGTTTATATCAAAGCCGTATTTGACGACCCTGATTTTGATAAAAGTAATATAAACACTATCAAAGAATCCTTGGGCATAATTTGTGCTAAAGCTATTGAAAACAACAACATTACGTATTGGGAAAAGTCTCTAATTAAATATCCATCCCTCTTTAAATACTGTAATCAAGGTTTTATACAGAAAAATGGTGGGGAAATTATCCTACTTGGACACTCTCAAAGAAACCACTATCATAGCGAATTATATACAAAAATTCTTGAGATCGAATTAGGAGAAAACACTAATTTATTGAGCCCTTTCAGTAAATTAGGTTATCAAGAGGTTAAATCTAGAGAACAATCAGCAGGTCTACATATAAAAAATTGGCACTTTGAAGGTCAGCTACTATCTATTGAAATAACGAAAGAAGTTAATAACTTCAATATATATTTCAAGAACGGTACTCTAAACTCTTATCCTGAACAAATTAAAAGCCTATTACTAGAATCAGGATTTGAACATGTCGAACCAGATCAAGAGTTGGATACAATAGCTAATCATGACTATTTCATTGATACTAAACAAACCACTGTAAAAGATGTCATTACCGAATTAGAAGGCTTATGTGCAAAGCTAAGGGCTATCAACGATGAGTAATGTCAATCAACGGGAACGCATAACCCAACATCGTGTCGTACAATTCTTTCAAGACGAATTAGGCTATCGTTATTTAGGCAACTGGCACTCCCGAGCTGACAATAAAAATATTGAAAAGGATATTCTAGAGCAATGGCTTAAAGGGTGTAATGTCAGTACGCCGCTCATCGCACGTGCTATTAGCACTTTAGAAAAGGCAGCCTCTTTAGGAAGTGGCATCAAGCTTTATGATGCCAATAAAGAGGTCTATCGGCTGCTACGCTATGGCGTAAAGGAAAAGGAAGGCTCGGGCGAGCACACACAAACGGTTTGGTTAATCGACTGGGAGAACCCCGAGGCCAATGATTTTGCGATTGCTGAAGAAGTGTCGATCAAAGGCGAACATAAAAAACGCCCTGATATGGTGTTATATGTGAATGGTATCGCTCTTGGCGTACTGGAGCTTAAACGATCTACCATTTCAGTCTCTGAAGGAATCCGTCAAAACCTTGATAACCAAAGCAAGGACTTCATCCGTAACTTTTTTACTACCATGCAGCTGGTCATGGCAGGTAATGATAGCCAAGGATTGCGTTATGGAACTATTGAGACACCAGAGCGCTATTACTTGGAATGGAAGGAAGCGCACCCTGACCATACGCCACAATCAGATGCCAGTATTCCACAGTATATTAGCAATTTAGATGTTAGCAACGAGCTATTAGATACTCATCTATATCATTTTTGCAACAAGCAACGCTTTCTCGATATCATTCACAATTTTCTAGTTTATGACATGGGCATCAAGAAAACTTGCCGGCACAATCAATTCTTTGGTGTGCAGTCAGCTAAACGTTATCTTGCTGAGCGTAAAGACGGCATTATTTGGCATACTCAAGGTTCAGGTAAAAGCCTCACTATGGTGTGGCTGGCCAAGTGGATACGTGAGAATATTGATAATAGCCGTGTACTGGTCATTACAGACCGTACCGAATTAGACGAACAAATTGAAGGGGTATTTTCAGGTATCGACGAAGATATCTATCGCACTAAAAGTGGTGCAGATTTGATCAACAATCTTAATCAGCCTAACCCTTGGTTAATATGCTCATTGGTACACAAGTTTGGGCGTCAAGGTGACAGTGATGGCGATAACTCTAGTAGTACTGATGACTTTATCCGTGACCTAAAAAACAGCCTTTCATCAAACTTCAGCGCTAAAGGCGACATCTACGTCTTCGTCGATGAGTGTCACCGTACCCAGTCAGGTCGACTACACAACGCGATGACCACTCTACTCCCTGATGCCACCTTTATTGGCTTTACTGGTACGCCACTACTAAAAAAAGACCAGCAAAAATCTATTGAGGTTTTTGGTCCCTATATTCATACCTATAAATTCGATGAAGCGGTAGCTGATGGCGTTGTACTTGATTTGCGTTATGAAGCACGTGATATCGACCAACAGCTGCTGTCACCAGACAAAATCGATAAATGGTTCGATGCCAAAACACGTGGGCTGACTAACATTGCTAAAACCCAGCTGAAGCAGAAATGGGGCACGATGCAGCGAGTGTTATCTAGTCACTCTCGCCTAGAGCAAATCAAGAACGATATATTATATGACATGGAAACGCGCCCACGATTGGCGGACGGTCGAGGTAACGCCATGCTTGTGTGTGGCAGTATCTATCAAGCATGTAAAGTCTATGAGATGTTTAGCCATACTCATCTAAAAGATAAAGTTGCCATCATTACTAGCTATCAGCCTACTGCCGATAGCATTAAGGGTGAAGAAACTGGTGAGGGCACGACTGAAAAGCTATTTAAATATGCAACCTATCGCAAGATGATTGCTGAATATTACGATATCGATGAACAAGAGGCTGGCGCGAAAGTTGAAGACTTTGAGAAAGAAGTTAAAAAGCGCTTTGTCGATGAACCTGGGCAAATACGCTTATTGATCGTTGTTGATAAGCTGCTGACTGGCTTTGATGCACCCTCAGCTACCTACCTTTATATCGATAAAAAAATGGCTGATCACAATCTATTTCAGGCCATTTGCCGCGTTAACCGTTTAGACGGGGAAGATAAAGAGTACGGCTACATTATTGACTATCAGGATTTATTTCAGTCACTAGATAAAGCCATATCTAGCTATACGCAAGGTGCTTTCTCTAACTATGACAGTAAAGACATCGAAGGCTTACTAAAAAACCGACTTGAATCGGCTAAACAAGACTTAGATAATGCTTTGGAAATGGTACGAGGTTTATGCGAACCTGTTAAATATCCTAAGAACACCCAAGATTACTATGCTTACTTCTGCTCCACAGATGAAACCTCTATTGATGAAAAGTTAGAAAAAGAACAGCTACGAGTTACCTTGTATAAAAGTGTCGCCAAACTATTACGTGCTTATGCCAACATCGCTAATGAAATGGCAGACTGTGGTTATCTTGCTGCTGAAATCACTCGTATTCAGAACGATGTTAAGCACTTTGAGAGCGTACGCGAAAGCATCAAAATGATGAGCGCTGATATGCTCGATATGAAACTCTACGAGCCAGCCATGCGCCACCTATTGGACAGTTATATCCGTGCTGAACCCAGTGATACCGTTATGGATTTTGAAGAGCTTGGCTTAATTGAGCTAATTGTAGACAAGGGTACTGATGAGCTGATTAAGACTTTACCTGATAACATTTCTAATAATGAAAGCAACGTGGCTGAAACCATTGAAAATAACGTACGTAAAACTATCGTTGATGAAAACCCTGTTAACCCTAAGTACTATGAGCACATGTCTATCTTACTAGATGAACTCATCACATTGCGTCGGCAAAAAGCATTTGATTATAAAGAATACTTAGAGAAAATTAGAGAGCTATCTAGGAAAGTATTAAGACCTAATGGTGAAAATAGTAATTATCCAGAATCCATCAATACCAATGCTAAACGTGCCTTGTATGATAATTTAGATCAAAACGAAGAATTGGCTGATAAACTTGACGCCGCTGTCAGACTTAATAAGCAAGCCGACTGGCAAGGACATCTGTTAAAAGAGCGCAAGATTGCAAACACTGTTAGAGAAACCTTTGCTATGTATAGTCTGGATATCAATGTTGAAGAAGTTATGGCATTAATTAAAGCTCAACCGGAATACAAATAGTGCAACTAACTATTGGTTCATTAGATATTCAATTGCAGCGCAAGACCATTAAGCATCTGCACATCAGTGTGATGCCACCTGATGGTCAAATTAGAGTGGCTGCACCTGAATCAATGAAGGAAACTGCCATTAGAATGGCAGTGATTCACCGCATACCTTGGATTCGCAAACAGCAGGCAAACTTTGCCAAGCAAGTCCGCCAATCTACTCGAGAAATGACCAGTGGAGAGACGCATTACTTATGGGGCAGACGTTACCGACTTGAGGTTATTGAGTTAGATGCAACTCAAAGCCTAGTACGTAGCGTTAAACTAAAAGGCGGAAAACTTATCTTAACAATCAGTACTGGAACATCAACTGCTGATAAATTAAAAATATTGAATGAATACTATCGCGCCCGACTAAAAGCTCGTGCTCCTGATTTAATCAACAAATGGTCTGAGCAGATAGATGTGACAGCCTCGGGCTGGCAAGTACAAAAAATGAAGACTAAGTGGGGAAGCTGTAATATCGAGGAAGGACGAATATTGCTTAATCTTGAATTAGCTAAAAAGCCCCTTCCCTGTTTAGAGTACATCATTGTGCATGAGCTATTACACTTTAGAGAACGACAGCATAACGATAGGTTTAAAGCTTTATTAGATACACACATGCCTGACTGGAGATCGAGACGTGACTTACTTAATCGGATGCCTTTAGGTCAAGAGGATTGGAAGCAGCGGGAGTAGCGCCTTATTATCTGATATATGGATTCGCCACTGTTAAGCTAGATAAGTCATGTCCGTATACAAATGAAAATGTTTACATTTCTTGATTGATATTCAAAGTTCCTGCTGCCCTTACATAAAATTAACGCTATCAAAAACTACTCTGTAGGCTGGCTTTGATATTCGTCAGATGCCAACTACCTCATTAATGCGGTTATAGAAATATTAAGATTATAAACCGATATACGGTATGACTTATATCTTACTTAGGTGATGTGCTTAATATTGGGGTCTGAGCGTTGCTGTCTAGGCTTAGCTGACTTTTACTACTTTTAGCTTTTCTCAGATGGATTGATTGATATTGGGGTTTGCGTACGTGACATAGTGACACGCTATTAGATACATGCCTTTCAGCACATTATAAAAGATGAAAGCTATTAAAAAGTCACGGACAAAAACATCTGTACGCTATACAGTATATAAATTGTCACGGTGTCACGCTAAAATCACCTATACTCCGCTACTGCAAATACATCAAAGTCTATTAACTGTCCAAGCTCTGCCTAATAAGATGATACTTTATGAGGTTATAAGTCCTGAGCAAATAGCCGACGTATAGTAGAGCCTTTATAAAAGTGGTACATTAGTTTTAAAACAAGCGAAAAGTAAAAAGATTATGACTTATTCAGCAGATTTTCGTGCTCAAGTGATTAAAAGTGTTAAACAACAAGGTATGAGT
>Ga0208435_100161_pt1 | contig 21950 bp, 18 predicted proteins | sample 24_taG_FD_184097 | JGI IMG/M metagenome (GOLD analysis project Ga0208435, IMG submission 184097) | Marine viral communities from Cariaco Basin, Caribbean Sea - 24_WHOI_OMZ (SPAdes) (version 2) | ecosystem: Environmental > Aquatic > Marine > Oceanic | place: Caribbean Sea: Cariaco Basin...
GCCGCAGAACTCATGGGCGTAGCGTCAGGTATTGGCTACGAAATAGTTGCAGGTAAATCCGCAGACTCAGGAAGCTACGATCGAGCCTTTTTAAATTAATTTAGATTTTGGGGCTGTAACCTAGCTTTTTATTTAGGGGAATAAAGCTAGGTGATGCCTTAATAAAATCTCGAGGATGTTTTTAGCTTTTAATTGATTTTGTTGATTCTCTGACAAGGATTATTGTGAGCTGTGCTTAGAGATCCGTAGAAAATATTTGATATGCCAAATGTATTAACAGAACAGTATGTGTAAAATCAAGAAATTTGAAAGTTAGAGTTATCTAGAAAGTTGACATTTGAGCGAGAGTTTCTAATACTAACGCTTTACAACTTCTCCTAGATTGATTGAAAAATTGAGGCTATATCTCAATAGAACTAACATGAATGTTTACATAAATAGATAGTTATTTATAAATTTTTATATTTATCAGATAGTTGTGTATATATAGTTATGTGTTATAAGAACTACCATTCTAGGATACGTAATCTAATAATGTTGAATGAATCAGAGAAAAGAGCTTACTTTTAGAGGCTCTTTTTTTTATATGATAAATTCTATTTAATATAAAAGTTTATTTTCTCAAAAATAATTATTTGCTTGCTGATATTTATTATTAAATATCAATCAATACTTGTAGCGGTTTATATTTTTGTTTATATTACTGCTACTTACGATTTTTATTACGCATAAGTTTTTAGTAAAAATCCAACTCGGTTATAACCTTAATATAAAAGTGGAGTTTACGATGAACAAAAATAACGTCATAGATTTAAATAGTTTAAACGTTGATGAGCTACGTGCGATTACTGAAAATGCGCAGCAATTGATTGAAGAAAAACAGCATCAGCGTTTATATGACGCCTATATGCAGTTTGAAAAAATCGCTGAAGAAAGCGATGCCAGCATCGAAGAAATTCTACAAGCGGGCGAGAAGCTGGAGAAAAAACGCAGCATTAAATATCGCAATACCGATAATAATGAAGAAACTTGGACTGGACGCGGACGCAAACCGACTTGGTTGGTAGATGCACTAGCGTCAGGTCGCAAGCTTGAGGATTTTGCCATTTAGCCATTTAAAAACTCTTGGTTAAAGGCTTATTCTATTCTGCTTTCATGTATTATTAATTATGATGGTTTTATAAAATAAGTTGCTAGATAAAAGCCAGTCTCTTTATCGCCACTATTTTGGTGCAAAGATACTGGCTTTTTTTCTGTCATCTGTACGCCATTGTTTGCTATGATAATGACGTTTTTGTCTTCTATAAGAGTTAGCTAACCGTGCCTCACGTTTCCACGTCGTCTCACAAGCGTCCCCGCAAGCTCTGGTGGCTACTTGGCTTTATATTATTTGCGCTATTTGCCGTGTTGCAAATGCCTGCCGCGTGGCTGCTTGAAAAATATGCCCCTGATACGCCGTATGTACAACATGTGTCTGGCAATTTATGGCAGGGCTCAGCGATTTGGCAGCTACCTGTGTCAGCAACACCGCTTACCGGTGCTGCTGAGTGGTCGTGGCAGCCATGGCATCTACTATTAGGCAAATTAGGCGCAGAGGTCGATATCAGCTCAGAGCAGACCCGCTTAAATGGTCAGGTGAAAGTAGGCACCAGCTCATGGCAAATTCAAAACATGAGCGGTAAGATTGCCCCTGAAACTTTATCAAATGTGGTCGATTGGCAGCTGCCTAATACCCCCATTCAGGTCAATAACGTTTCATTAAAACGTCAATCTGCTAAAAATTCTGAAGCAGGCAATTCAGATAGAAACGCCGCCGGTTTTAGTGAGGCCAGTGGTCAGTTAACGTGGGTTGGTGGCGAAGTCGGTTATCCTAGCGGTGGTAAGGTTTTTTATCTCACCATGCCTGCGCTGCGAGCTGAGCTCAGTGCCGAGCAAAAAAATAATAAAAATCTGCTGCATGTCAATCTTATCAACAATCAAGATAAGCGCTTGGGCGATTTGTATATCGATGGCGATAATATGCTAGATGTGAGCTTAACCCAGCGTTTACTAGAAAATATGCCAGAATATAAAGGGCAAGCTCCGCAAGACACGCCTGTGGTCAGTGTGCGCCAGCCATTGCTTAGTGGCTTAGGGGCGCGCTAGATGATGAATGTTGCCGATGTATCTAGCCGTTTAAAACCTGTTATTAATACCCTCAATCGCTTTGCAGCAGCACTATTGCTATTAGCGATTATTTGGCTATGCTGGAGTGCTGCGCGTTTACTCTGGTTGCTGCTAGCTGCGCCATTAGCGCCTACCTTACCGCTTGCTCCTTTACAGAGTACAGCGAACACCAGTACAGATCATAGTGGTTTATTTGCCATTTTTGCGGACCCTGATCCTATCGCTGCGCCCGTACAACCGCCGCCCAATGTTTTGTTAAAAGGTGTACTTATCGCCATACCAGAGAGTCTGTCTTCGGCGATGCTGGACGTCAATGGCGAAGTAAAAAATTACCGTATCGGTGACACTTTAAAAGACAGTGACTATACGCTGGTCGCCGTCGATTGGAATGAAGTCATTATCGCCGATGCTTACGATAAAGAAGTCGTCATCAGAATGCCAGAAGCCATGCCGCTTGATCAAAGTGCCATGCTGGCGGGTGCGGTGGGCAATCAGCGTTTGCCCGATAATAGTATGTTGCCAAACCTGTCTAATGCACCGATGCCCGAGCAAGGCAATCCTGAAACTGAGCAAAATGGCCAAGAAAATGGTCAGGCAACCGATCAAAGCGCGCCGCAGTCGCCAATTGATGAAGCCGTTACCGAATTACAGTCAAACCCAGCCAGTTATTTAAGTCGGATGGGAGTGATGGCATCTGGAGAAAGCTATCAGGTCACCGCCGCCATGCCAGCCAAACTGCGTAACCGTTTAGGGCTAGAGCCGGGCGATAAGGTACTAACTGTTAATGGTCAAAGCGTTGGCAGCAATCCCGGCCAAGATGCCAGTATACTGCAGCAAGTCAAACAATCTGGCGAAGCGCAAATAGAAGTACAGCGCGGCGATCAAGTTATCACCATTCGCCAGCAGTTTTAGTTAAAAAGTTCATCGGTTAATACATTTGGTTCATATTATATTTAGCAAAAGTTTTATTCAGCAAGCACGAAAATCAGTAGATCCGCGTCATCACTGTAGGTAATTATCAATATGGTCAGTTCTCAAAATTTTTCGGTCACGCCTTTGTACCATATCTTGCAGCGTTTGATGCGTTTGTGTCGGCCGCTATGTTTAGCCGTTCCGCTATGGGCAGCGAGTACAGGGCTTGTTAGTGCAGAAAGCTGGAAAGTTAATCTGCAAGATGCCGATATCAAAGCATTTATTAATGAAGTGGCGACCATTACCAATCAAAACTTTGTCCTTGATCCGCGTATCAACGGTAACGTCACCGTCATCTCTAATAAAGCGCTATCGCGTGACGAGATTTTTCAGCTGTTTTTAAGTGTCATGCAGGTCAATGGTATTGCCGCTATCGATTCGGGTACGACCATTAAGCTGGTACCAGATAACGTCGCCAAACAATCTGGCGTGGCGGTGGACTTACGCGGGGACAGTGTCGGTGAAGCCTTAGCGACACGGGTGATTTATTTGACCAATACCCAAGCGGCAGAAGTGCTTGGTGTCATTCGGCCCTTGATGCCGCAGTCCGCCCATGCAGCAGCGGTACCGGGCGTTAATGCGCTAGTATTGTCTGACCGTGCTGATAGTCTTAATCAGCTCACGTCACTTATCCGCGATTTAGACAGCAACGTCAATGACAGTTTGCAAGTCATACCGCTGCGTCATGTCGACGCTGAGCGTATGATGGAGTTGATTAGCGCCTTGGTGGCAAGCGCAGGTAGCGGGCAAGCACAAGGTGGCAGTAATCAGCTAAAAGTCATCGCTGACACCTCTAGTGATAGGCTGCTCGTCAAAGGCAGTCCGGAGATGATTGCCAAAGTTCAAGAAATGGTCAATCAATTAGACACTACGCCTTCGAGACGTTTAAGTGGTCTGCGCGTCTTTCGCTTAAAATATGCTAGTGCCGGTCACATTGCAGAGATGCTGCGCGGCTTGCTTGCCAGTCAGTCTATTAATAGCGCTGGTGCGGCTTCAACTTTAGAGTCAGCTTCGCTAAACGGCGCCAGTAGTACAGGCTCGGCCCTTAACAATAATACTAATGCGCTTACCAACAGTGCTACGAATACTAATACTGGCGCTACGGGAGCAGCGTTATCTACTGCAAGTACAGGTGGCACAGGTAATGGTATCGGCGGGCGACCTTTTAGCATTATCGCGGATGAAACGCAAAATGCTGTTATCGTCAATGCCGCGCCCGAGCTGATGTTTGAGATTGAGGATGCCGTCGCTCAGCTCGATAGCCGCCGTGCCCAGGTTTTGATTCAAGCGGCGATTGTTGAGGTTTCAGGCGATGACGCTACCCAACTTGGCGTACAATGGGCGCTGGGTAATGCCAATAGTGGCTATGGCGTGGTCAACTTTAATAACGTCGGCGCGAGTGCCGTCTCGCTTGCCGCCGCCGCGTTATCAGGTGGCGCAAATATTAGTGCAGCAGCAGGTTCTATTGCTGGGGCGTTAATTGGCATCGGTGATAGTAAAAAAGACAGCCAAGGTAATACTCAGTTTTATGGTGCAATCTTACAAGCGCTTGATTCGTCGACCAGCGCCAATCTGCTGTCGATGCCATCAATTCTAACCTTGGATAATGAAAAGGCCAGTATTTTGGTCGGTCAAAACGTGCCTTTTGTCACCGGCTCTTATACCACAGGCAGTGACTCATCAACCAATCCATTCCAGACCATTGATCGCCAAGATATTGGTATTAATCTAAATGTTATACCTCATATCGGCGACAATGGCACCGTACGTCTAGAGGTTTCGCAAGAGGTTTCGTCGGTAGTACCTGGCAGTGCCGCCAATGCCAGTGGCCTGATTACCAATAAAAGCTTGATTAATACCACCATCCTAGCCGACGATCAGCAAACCATTGCCTTGGGTGGTTTAATGCGCGATAACACCACTACCCGCCAACAAAAAGTTCCCGGTTTGGGCAGTGTACCCGTCATCGGACGGCTGTTCCGTTCTGATAATGACAGCACGCAAAAGAGTAACTTAATCATATTTTTGCAGCCGACCATCTTACGTGACGGCGGCGCTGTCGCTAGTGTGACTGAGCGCAAATACAATCAGATGCGCGTCCTACAGTTGGTTATCGACAAAAACGGCACTATTAAACAGCTGCCACTTAGCGGTACAGAAGGCTGGAATGGCAATGTCAGCGCAGACTATGAATTGATGCCACTCAATCCACTGGTACCTAAGCGTGACCAAACGCCAAAAACCACTTCACAAGGGTTTACCAAAGTAGATACGCCAAGTAGTAGTGGCATCACCACGTATCCTTTAAAACGCTAAATTCTAATATAGAGCGCTTGCGAATGGATAACGCAGGCGCTAACTTCTTGATTAGAATACAGCCCATCTCATCAGTAAATGTACGGCATGATAGCGCTGCCGTACATTAGCTTGCGTATTCATAACACAGATAAACACAGTACATTTTAGAGGAGCGTATAATTAGAGTGAATCTAATAACATATTGCTTTTATAAGCAATTTTTTAAGATAATTATTTAAATAACTGTCCTTTAAGTAGACTGGGTTAAGTTAGTGATTTTTAAGTTAATAGTAAAAATAGCTAGAATCTTAAAAGTAGCTAGAACCTATAGGCGCCACTAATGAGCAATCTTGATAATGAAAAGAAAAAGAAATGGTTAGCCTTAAGTGCGGTTACCATGGCTTTATTACTGATTCCGCGGCGTAGTAGTAAAAAGGCCGATAGCCAATTATCAAATCATAATAACGATGATAAAGTGCCTGACGAAAAAGCAGCTAATAAAGTCTCTAATTTAAAATAAACGTCTATATTTAAGAAAAATAATGAAAACCATTAAATTTGGAGGCTATTGATGACTGCGATTTACGCCTCATTTAACGCTAATGAGAAATTGCCTACAATTTTTCCTCTCATTGATACCCATACCCATTTTGACGCTCCCGTGTTTGATGTCGACAGAGAGGAGCAAATACAAAAAGCGTATCAGCGAGGCGTGCGCCATTTGGTATTGGTAGGGTATTTACAACGGCATTTTGACCGTTTATACGCAACTAAAGAATTTATTAATAAACAGGTGCACGCTATTGCAGGACAGACATTTGAGCAAAAAGAAATCTCTCTGCATGCGCATATTGCCCTAGGCTTGCATCCTTTTTATATCGATAATCATACGGATGAGCATTTAGAAAACATGGCGCAGATGTTAAATGACAAACGTCCTTTGGCCATCGGTGAAATCGGCTTTGATACCTTTACGGATGAGATGAAACAGCCTGATATGGTCGCCAAGCAAGCGCGTTTTTTTAAAGCCCAATTGGATATGGCGGTGAGCCAGCAGTTACCTGTGATGCTACATATCCGTAAAGCGCATGCTGAAGCATTGGCGTTGTTAAAGGCGCATGACTATGATGCTCATGAGCTTGGCGGCGTTGCCCATAGTTTTAGTGGCGGTGAACAAGAAGCAAAAGCCTTTGTAAAACTGGGCTTTAAACTTGGGGTGACCGGTCAGGTGACCAATCCAAATGCCAAAAAGCTGCGCCGTGCGATTCAAGCAGCGGTCGATACTTATGGTATTGAATGTTTGGTCATCGAGACAGATTGCCCAGATATGACGCCGATAATGTGTCAAGTTTCGAGCGGTAGTCAGTCAGCACTTGGCCAAAGCCCAGATGATGAATGGGGCGATGCACCCGCTCATGATAGAAATGTCCCAGCCAACTTACCTTATGTATTAGGCAGTTTAAGTGAATTACTTGCTGTGCCAACCGAGACGCTTGCCGAGCAATTTTGGCACAACAGTTGCAATGCTTTACGTACCGATTGGCGTTATCCAGTTCAAGAGTAGTCCAAGATACTTATTAATAATAAACAACCTTTTAATCGAGCTTTAATTTGTTATGACCGAAGAGACACAATTGCAGCAAACTATAAAGCAAACAGATACTTTAGTTAATAAAGAGGTCACTGCGCGCAGCGAGCAACAACTTGCTGCTGACAGCGTCGATGTGATTGATGAATCGTCCGAGCAGTATGAACGCCGTTTTAAAGGCACGCAAACATTGTATGGTGCCTCTGCTGTCGATACCTTTGCCGCAGCGCATGTTTACGTCATTGGCGTTGGCGGGGTGGGTTCTTGGGCGGCAGAAGCGCTGGCTCGCACCGCCGTTGGTACGATTACATTGATTGATTTGGACATATTGGTGGCGTCAAATGTCAATCGTCAGCTACCCGCGTTAGACAGTACCTTTGGTCAAAGTAAGATTGCGGCAATGGCAACACGTATCCGTGAGATTAATCCGAAAGTTGAAATAAATCTGATAGATGATTTTTTAACACCTGAAAATGTCGCAGCATTATTGCCCACGCGCGAGCAAGCAAAAATGGCTATGCAAAAAAATCCAATTGTTATTTTAGATTGTGTTGATGATATGAATGCTAAGCTTGCTATTGCCCTGCATTGCCGTTTTAACAAACTAAAATTGGTGTGTGCAGGCGGAGCAGGTGGTAAAATAGACCCGAGTCAAATTCGTGTAAGCGATTTACGCGATAGTTATCAAGATCCGTTGTTGGCAAAGCTACGCAATAAACTGCGCCACGAAAAAGGGATTAATAGTACGCTTAAAGAGAGATTTGGCATCAAATGTGTCTATTCGACAGAGCCACCGCGTGTTGATAAAAGCTGTCAAACAGGCGGTTTACACTGCGGTGGCTATGGTTCGGCGGTCGTCGTCACCTCAGTGGTCGCGATGCTGATGGTTAGTGAAGCATTACAATTATTGCTCAAACAGGCGGCGGTCAAGCCAAGCGTCTGACCTGAATTAACGGAGTCCATTTTGTCTACATCTAACTCGTCAGAAATCGGTTATCGTTATCCTGTCGCTGCGGAAGACGCTGAGCGTATTAGTAAACTCAAAAAATATCAGGTACTCAACAATAATGAAGAACCTGCTTTTGCGCGTTTAACCGAGCTTGCGAAATTGTTTTTTAATATGCCAGTCGTAGCCATTACCTTTATGGATGAGGAAACCCAGTATTTAAAATCGCTGCATGGGCTCGATGGTATTTGTACAACGTCACGCAAAGTCGCTATTTGTAATTATACTGTCCTGTCGGATGAGGTTTTGGTACTGCCAGATTTGACAGAGGACAGTCGCTTTAGTCAAAACCCGTTGGTGACAGAAGCGCCATATTTGCGTTTTTATGCTGGCGCGCCGATTATTATGCAAGAAGATGGCAAGACCTATAGTTTGGGTTCTTTATGTTTGATGGATATGCAAGCGCACCACGATTTTACCGATAATGACGCAGATATATTGGCGCAGTTTGCTGCGATGGCTGCCGATGCTTTGAAACTTCAAGACCAGCAGCGCCATGCCAAGCATGCTAATGAGATGAAGTCAGAGTTTCTGGCCAACATGAGCCACGAAATACGTACGCCGATGAATGGCATCATTGGTATGGTTGAGATGCTCGCTGAGACTAAGCTGAGCGCTGAACAACAAGAGTACGTCGATAATATTAAAGTCTCAAACGAGCACTTATTGGCGATTATTAACGGTATTTTAGATTTATCAAAGGTTGAGTCGGGCAAAATGACCATCGATTCAATACCGATGAATATATCGAGCCTTTGTAACGAAGTGGTGAGTTTATTTGCGGTCAAAGCCCGTCAGCGAGGTTTGACGTTAGATTATCATTATACCGAGGCATTATCGCCTTATATCAAGGGTGATCCGGTACGCATCAAACAAATCATGGTAAATTTGGTCAATAACGCCATTAAATTTACCCGTGAAGGCGGACGGGTGACCATTGACGTTAAACACATGGAAAACAACCCTTGTGAGGATAAATACGGTAATCATAAGTCTATATGCAGTCATGAGCTACAAGTAGAGCAAGCTTCTCATTATAATACTGATGATAGTGGTTCGGTTAATCATCAAGACATGACGCTTTGTATTGAGGTTACAGATACCGGTGTCGGTATCAAGCCAGAATCTTTAGAGGCGATATTTGATGCTTATGATCAAGCCAATAAATCGACTCATCGCCTTTATGGTGGAACAGGTCTAGGTCTGTCAGTTTGTAAATCTTTGGTAGAGCTGATGGGCGGCTATATCGAAGTAGATAGTGCCGTCGGTATTGGTACGACTTTCACCGTATTATTGCCGCTACCTCCTATCGATGAAGCGCATTACGAGAGCTGGCAAGACTCAAACGACTTTGGTATGACAGAACCAAGTCATGAGCTTATTGGTCATATATTGCTGGTCGAAGATGATAGCGTCAATGCCATGATTGCTAAAAAAGCACTGAACAATAGCGGTCATACGGTCACTCACGTCACGGATGGACAACAAGCCATAGAGGTTTTTTCGTTAAATCCTGAGCAGTATGATGTCATTTTGATGGATCATCACATGCCGATTATGGATGGTGTACAAGCGACGATTAAACTGCATGAGCTTTATGACCCGCAAGCATTGCCGCCTATCATCGCCTTGACCGCCAATGCGATGGATGGTGAGCGTAAAAGATATCTTGATGTCGGTATGCAGGATTATTGCACCAAACCCTTTAAACAAGAGCAGCTTAATGCTTTGGTGCAATACTGGCTGATGTATAAGCAATCGATGGAAGAATAATTTCCTCATCTAAAAAGCATTTGACATTAAAAAAGCTTAACCCCTAATAGCGGTTAAGCTTTTTTTAAACGAGATAAAGACGCTTAGTTAACGCGCGTTTGGTAATCGCCGGTACGGGTGTCAACACGAACCACTTCACCTTGCTGGACAAATAACGGCACACGTACCACAGCACCTGTCTCTAGGGTTGCAGGTTTGCCGCCACCACCTGACGTATCTCCGCGCACACCTGGATCGGTTTCAGTAATTTGCAGTTCAACAAAGTTAGGCGGCGTGACCGATAATGGCACACCATTGAATAGGGTGATGGTGCAAAGCGCGTTACTGTTTTCTTTTAGCCATTTTAGTGCATCACCAATCGCGGTTTTGTCGGCTTGTAATTGCTCAAAACTCTCAGGGTGCATAAAGTGCCAAAATTCACCATCGTTATAAAGATAGTTCATTTCTGTATCGATGACATCCGCCGCTTCCAAGCTATCGCCTGATTTAAACGTCTGCTCGAGCACGCGACCACTGCGTAAGTTGCGCATTTTGACACGGTTAAAGGCTTGCCCCTTACCCGGTTTGACAAACTCATTTTCAAGAATGGCATACGGATTGCCATCGAGCATGACTTTGAGACCAGCTTTAAATTCGTTAGTAGAAAAACTTGCCACGGAAGACTCCTAAGGGTTGTAAGTATTGTCATCAATAATTGGATGTGGGGTTTGCGCCTTGCTGTGCTAAAGCTGCCTATGATGCACAAGGTTGTAGAATAATTCGTACGCTTTGATAGCGGACGTACTAAGAGCGTATAATAGCGGCTTTTGGGCACAGGTATAAGGTTGTCATGATAAACCATTTAATCACACAAAAAAACTGGCAAACGCAATTATCGGAAGCGATAACCTCTATTGATGAGTTGCTTGAGCTGTTAAAGCTTGAATCATTGCGCTCAGAGGTTTATATACCTGAACATTTTGTGCTGCGTGTACCGCGCGGTTTTGTAGCAAAAATGACGGTCGGTGACGTTGATGACCCTCTGCTTAAACAAGTATTGCCCAATAAAAAAGAACAAATCGCTGTGACCGGTTATGTGGCAGACCCTTTAAGCGAAAATACGCACAATCCAGTAAAGGGTTTATTGCATAAATACCAATCAAGAGTCTTATTAACCATTACCGGTGCTTGTGCCATCCATTGTCGTTACTGCTTTCGCCAGCATTTTGACTATAGCGCCAATATGCCAACCGCCGATGCCAAAGAGCATATTATCAATTATATTAGCGCCCATCCTGAGATTAACGAGGTGATTTTAAGCGGCGGTGACCCGTTAAATGTCACCAACAGACGCTTATTTTCTTGGCTCGATACCTTAGAAGCGATTCCGCAACTGACCACCATCAGGCTGCATACTCGTTTGCCATTGGTCATTCCAGCGCGTTTAGATGAGGCGCTATTGGATAGACTGTCGCAAAGTCGCTGCCAAATAGTGATGGTGATTCATTGTAATCATGCCAATGAGATTGATGCGCTGACCGCTGAGTATTTGCAGCGTACGCGCGCGGCGGGCGTCACTTTATTAAACCAAGCGGTACTGTTAAAGGGTATCAATGATAGCGTGACGGTGCAAACCGCATTGAGTCAGCGCTTGTTTGCCGCTGGCGTTCTGCCTTATTATCTGCATGTCTTGGACAAAGTAGACGGTGCTGCCCATTTTGATAGTGACGAGCGCGCAGCTATTCAGCTGTACTGGGCGTTACTCGCCGCTTTGCCTGGTTATTTAGTGCCAAAGTTGGTGCGCGAACTGCCTAATAAACCCTTTAAAGTACCGATTGATATTTACAATGAATCTTAAAATAGGCAATATAATACATCTAAATTTTAGTAAACAAATAACGGTTAAGTGATTATTACAGTTGTTTTTAGTGATAAGTTTAAAAATTTTCATACATAGGCACTGTTAAAGCAATTTGAGTCAAACTCATAGAGCGGTCACTGAGCAGTCAATTTGAAGTCTATGCCTAAATAGTTTGTGCATAAATAGTTTGTGCCCGAGTGGTTTGTGCTTAAGTGTCGTCGTCTATAAAAGTAAACTCTAGAGATAGCGGTCGACTTCTATTGGTAATCTACGCAATTACTAAGGATAGTAATGGTAAATTTATCGACATTTCAGCAGTATTTAACAGCGGATGCGCCCTTATCGCAACCATTGCCTAAATCGTTTAATAGCGATGAGCAGCATTTACGCAAATGGGCGGCGCTGTTGCCTCTGCAGGCAGAGATGCAGCAAATAGAGCAGTTAGAACAAGTGCTCACAGAGCTGCGTACGGCAAATATAGAGGATCGCCAGCGCCTAACGCTATTTAATATTGTATTGGATGCGGCCAATCAGCTGATTGCGCTGCTGCGCCAGCATTATATCTATGAAACGCAGGCTTTTAACGCTTATCAGCTGGACTATGTAGCACATGTGAAATCGCTGTACTATTTAATGATTATGGGTTACGACGGTGTTATAAAGCGAGAGACTGCTTTTTTAGCAGATAATCAACCATCACCATCTACCCATCTGTGGCAGCGCTATTTTACCAATGACAAATCTTCGTCAATTACCTTGGCCATTGCGACCTATCAGACGCTGTTGATGTATCAAAAGTTGCTGTTTGAAGAAGCGCTTTGCTACCAAAAGCCTACAGCGTCTTTATGGTCTAACATCAATCAGCTCTACTATATGGCTTGCCAACAGCGGACAGTTGATATTGATGTCAGTGCTTATATCACCACCCACTGTGCGGATACTATCCATCAGCTATATGCTCAGTTATGTTTGCATAGCTTGTTAAACGTGCGTGCCATGCGCCGAGCCAATATCTTGATGGTACAGCGTTTGCTCTTAGAGTGGAGTGAACACCTTATTATAACGGTAGAGCTGCAGACGGAGACAAAGGTGTTCGTCAATTTAAATAGTGACAGCGCACCGACGTATTTGACCGCCCATTGTGCGATTAATCCTTATGATGCCCATCATGATTGTGTATTTATCGAGTTAGCACCGCTGGTCGCTTATTTGAAATCGCGTAAGGACAAACTTATCAAGGATGGTCGAGAAGGCGCTGAATATTGCTTGCTTAACACGGTTGCCATGACATTAAGCTATCGCTATATCCAGCCTCGCTTGACACTACCCATCAAGCAAAGTGCCAAACAAGAGGCTCACGTCATCACAGGATTCAATGACATTCATTACCGCGTCAGTAACCAGCAAAGCTTATCAAGTTTGATTGTCGCCAAAGCGTTACCAGATTATCAGCAACCCCGCTACGATACCTTGCCAAAAAAACATGCCACCGATAAAGGGTTAGCGGTAGAGACATTTGACGGTAGATTTAATGGTGGCGCTGTCAATAACGACGATTTGTCCGTTTTTCGTACCTTGCGACTATTGCCCAAACCAAAAGAGCCAGTAGCAACGGCTGAGCATATGGCGTGCAAAAACGTTCATTCATTTTTTGGCCCTGAGGCATCAATAAAAAGCAGAGAGACAAATGATACCCTCGAAAAAGACTATGACCCTAAAGCGATAAAAGATATAGCAAGGATTGCTAATAATGACCTGCTAGATTCTATTGAACCGCCATCACTGCGTATTATGAGTCTGTTCTTATTATGTCGCCCTCATCAATAGATGAGCTAATGACAAATGAGATAGAGGGAAACAGCCATGTGAGTCGCTTTAGCGATACCGCTTTTACTATCTTGGTAGAAAATCAAAATACCGCTGCGCTTGAGAAATTGGCTAAGAAAATTGGCTCGACCATTAGTGATATGCTAATTGAAGTGGATAAACGGACGACAAGTACGACGGCAAGTATTGCGATCGTAAAAATAGAAAAAAATACGCCTGAGCCAAAAGTGTTGCTCGAACGGGCTCTGGATGCTATCAATCAAATTATGATTGAAACCTCCAATCATGGTGATAAATACCATTTATATGACGCTAGCGAACATGCCAATAGTGATGATCATGCCCTTGCTGAGTCTTTAGTCGATGCTATTGCTAATAATCGCTTTGAGTTGTCTTTCCAGCCCATATATGATATCAATCATGATCGCAGTGATTTCTTTGAGGTGTATCTACGCCTGCCATTAGCCGATGCAAACAATACCGTACTGACCCCTGACCAGTTTATGGCGGTGGCTAAAGCGCACAAGCTCCTTGAAAAAATTGATCGCTGGATACTGATTAATGCCTGTAAAAAAATCAATGATGTGCGTAAATCCCATCCAGATGCAAGGTTACTGGTACAACTGACCAATGCGTCGTTGATAGATAAAAAACTACCGAGCGTTGCTAGTCAACTCATCAATGCAGTTGGCGGCAGAGCGGGCGCGCTAACCTTGCAGTTTAATGAAAAAGACATTGCTGACCATTTAACCGTGGCGAAATCTCAATTTACGGCGCTTAACCAAGTAAACTGTCAGCTGGGTATTAATAATTTTGGCTCGTCTGCTAAATCGGTTGAGCTGGCCAATTTTGTGCAGCCTGATATGGTGCGCTTAGCCCGAAATTATGTCGATAGCCTTGATAACCCAGAGAATTTAGAAACGGTTAAGTCGCTCATCATGCGTACCAATGAAATTAGCGTTGATGTCTTGATGCCATATATTGAAGATGCGGCGACCATGTCAGTCGCGTGGAGCGTAGGCGCACGCTACTTACAGGGTTATTATTTAGAAGCACCTAGTAATACCATAAAAGTGGCAAGCGAGAGCTAAATTTGGGTAAATAAACTTCATGTTACATTAGCCCTGTTTAACGGTTAGCAACGATATATACTTCTACGCAGCGTTATGTTTGTTTATCCTTTTTACCTTGTATTATGGTGAAGGTAGGCGCATACATAGCCTCTGCTCCTCAATTTAAGATTATTCCACCATGTCTATTATCAAAAAATACTCATTAGGCGCTGTATGTGCCGCTATGCTATTGCTCACCGCTTGTGAAAAAACACCGCCTGATTATCGAGATCCGGTCACGCTGCCGCTTTATACTGAGGGTGATGCCGATAACGGTGCGCTGATATACCAAGACGCATGCGGTCAGTGTCATCAGCTTAACCCTGGGCTCAATAAAAAAGGGCCGCAGCTGATGAATATTTATGGCGCAAAAGCCGCCGAGCTAGAGGATTATACCTATAGCGAAGGGCTTGCGGCATCAGGTTGGGTATGGGATGCTAAGACGCTTGATACTTATATCGCTGATGCTGAAAAAGCCATGCCCGATTCAAAAATGCTGTCAGATCCGATGCCAGATAGTAAGGAGCGTGCCGATGTGATTGCCTATTTATCAACGCTGCGGGCACCGGTACCAACAGTTGATGAAACAAAATAGCAGCAACGCTCGATTGAGAAATACCTAACAGAGAGGTGTTCTTTTTTAAACCTATTTCATTAAAAAATGAGCCAAGAATCGATAATGAACCAAGCCACCAATGACTATCGCCATAATCAGCAAAAAATTGCTCAGCTAATGGCGCAATTAAATCAAATAGTGCTAGATAAACCCGAGGTGGTTAAACTGGCGCTCAGTGGTATTTTGGCAGGCGGGCACTTGTTGTTGCAAGATCTGCCAGGTATGGGTAAAACGACGTTGGCGCAAGGCTTGGCGCAATTGCTCGGGTTAAGCTTTAGCCGCGTGCAATTTACCAATGATATGCTGCCAGCAGATATCTTGGGTATGAGTATTTTTGATCAAAGTCAGCAGCAATTCGAGTTTCGTCCCGGCCCTATCTTTACGCAGCTGTTACTCGCCGACGAGATCAATCGCTCTAGCCCTAAGACACAAAGCGCGTTATTAGAAGCGATGGAGGAGCGGCAAGTGACACAAGATGGGCAAACCTATCTATTGCCGCAGCCATTTTTTGTCATAGCCACCCAAAACCCATTGCAGCAAGCGGGCGTCTATCCGCTGCCTGAATCGCAGCTAGATCGTTTTTTATTGTGTTTGTCGCTTGGTTATCCATCGCCTGCCGCTGAGCGCGAGCTGTTAAAGGGACAAAATCGTCGTGAGCTATTAAAAAAGCTGCCCGCAGTGCTTGATACGCAGGCTGTATTATTAGCGCAGCAAGGGGTCAAGCAAATATATGTCGCCGATGTGGTGTTGGATTATCTGCAAAGACTGGTCGCAAAAACGCGTGCAAGCTTTGATTATCATGGTTTATCACCGCGTGGTGTGCTATCACTACAGCGTGCGGCGCAAGCATATGCTTATGTATCGGGACATATGGAGGTGACGCCTGAAGATATTCAAGCGGTGTTTGCGGCGGTTACTGACCATCGACTTGGCCAGCGTTTCGTGCCTGCACACGTGACGGGAGGACAAGTCACACAAACCATCGCCCAACGTATATTGGCAGATGTGGCTGTCGTTGTTTAATTGTTTGCATCTTTTATGGTAAGGATAGGGTAGTCATGAGCATATTGCCAAAAGCCTTAACCGTACCAGCTAGCTCATTATTAAGCCGTTGGTTTGCCGCACGCGCACCAAAAAGTGATAGTACGACGCTTAATCTGCGTAACGTCTATATCTTTTTTAGCCGTGAAGGGTTGCTGTTTGCCGTTTTATTAATCATCACCTTTATCGCTGGTATCAACTATGGTAATAACTTGGTATTGGGGCTGTGCTTTTATCTCATCAGCGTCTGGCTCATTAGCTTTCATGTAACCTTCGCCCATATCTCGGGTCTGCAAGTCCGTCTGCTTGATATCACCATGGCAGAAGCCGGCGCGCCTGTTTGGGTCACGTTGCAGCTGCGTAATGACAGCCGCCGACCAAGACGGCAGTTATTATTTACCTTTGAGCAAATTGTCTCTGCGCAAACTGAGCAAAAGCCTCATAAAAAGGTCGATAGAAAAGCCAATAAAAACAACGATAACCAACATGAGATTCACGCTAATAGTCAGCCCTCAGTATTGGTCACGCGCCTACAAGATGAACAAATCATTCGTTTACCGGTGCAGACGCATCGTCGTGGGCAGTTGCAACTACCAAGATTAAAAATAAAAACTGTGTATCCGTTAGGGATTATGCGCGCATGGTCGTATGTCTATTTCGCCCGTAGCGCGTGGGTTTACCCAAAACCTGAAGCATTTGATTGGCAAGCCCAATATGCCATTGCAAGTCTGGAGGATTTGCCGATAGGCGGGCAATATCGCCAAGGGCAAGACGACTTTGAGCGGCTTGATAATTATATCGAAGGCAAGTCGTTAGCACGCGTTTCTTGGGGTCACGTGGCGCGCGGCCAAGGGATGTTTACCAAACATTTCGCTGATCCTGTTGGCCATGAGCAAACCTTGGACTATGCCGATATGCCAGCGGCGCAGCATAAACAAAAACTGGCGCAAATGGCGTACGGAGCGCTGACATTGGGTGAACTTGGCGTCCCATTTAACATGCGCTTACCCAATGAGATGACGGTTAATAAGCATTCTGCTGCAACGATGGGCGCAGGCGAGACGTTTGCACAAGCCTGCTTGTTACGATTGGCAAAAGCACCATGAACAACTTCAAACACCACGCTGCAAATGAGACAGAGATAAATCCTGCAAACTTTGCGCAATTGGCTTTGGGTCAACATATCACTTCTCACACTGAGCAGGCTAGCGATGCTAAATGGACTCGCAAGCTATTTGCCTTGCCAGCCTATTACTGGGTATTAATTGCCCAAATCATCGTTATTTTACCGCATGCAGCACACCTGCCGTTATGGCTCATAGGTTTTGCGCTGGTCAGTATCATTGCCCAACTACCGCGTATTAAAGCTAAGTTTAAAAAACTGACGCATCTAAAACGTGTCTATCAAAGCATGCAAATGCTTGGCTTCTTACTTGGGCTTGTGGGCTTATGGCTGACTTATAACACAGCGTTTGGTCTCGATATGGGCGTGGCGTTTTTAGTGCTGTGCCTTATCAGTAAGCTGTGGGAATTGTACAAGCGCCGTGACGCCTATGTGGTGCTCAATTTATCTTTGTTTGTCCTTGCTTCACTGTTTTTGATGGATCAAGGTATCGTGACGACAGTAGAGGTAATCATCGGTGCGGTCATTGTATTGTTGGCGTTTATAGCGCTTAACGATGATGGCAATACTCGCGGTGATGGGCGTCTGCGTACTTTGGGCGTGCTGGGTATTGGCGCATTGCCGCTGTTGGTTGTGTTGTTTTTATTCTTTCCGCGCTTGCCGCCGCTATGGTCAGTGCAGCTCTCAGGTCAGCAAGCGACTACGGGTGTCTCCGACAGTATGTCACCCGGCGATTTTGCCAATTTAGGCCAGTCGACTGAGCTGGCTTTTCGGGTAGAGTTTGCAGATAAGCGCCCGCCACAGCAGCAGCTCTATTGGCGCGGTTTGGTTTTTAGTGATTTTGACGGGGTAACATGGCGTCCCAGTTCGCAGCAACGAGAATGGCAACCCGCCCCGCAAATGCCAAATTGGATAGCGAATGCCTTAGCGACAGTTCCTGATGAGGTAAAAATTGCCCCGAATCGTTATCAAATTATCTTAGAGCCAACGCAGCAAAACTGGCTATTTGGCCTTGATTATCCTTTTGCTCAGCAGCAAGATATCAGTATTACCTCAAATTTTACCTTACGAAAAGATCAGCCGGTTACCCAGCAGCTGCGCTACGATGTCTTGCAGTTTGCGCCGATGCGTATCGACCCTGTGCTGTCTGAGGCGTCGCGCCGTCTCAATCTTGCACTACCAAGTAGCGGTAATCCACAAGCACGCGTACTGGCGCAGCAGTTATTTGCCCAGTCTGGCTCGGATCCCGTGCGCTATATACAGGCAATCGAGCGCTGGATAAACCAAACGAACTTTCGCTATACGCTATCACCGCCACGTTTAAATACCAACCGTATTGACGAGTTTTTATTTGACACCAAAGCGGGATTTTGTGAGCATTATTCTTCTAGCTTTACCTTTATGCTGCGCGCCGCTGGTATTCCTGCGCGAGTAGTGGCAGGCTATCAAGGCGGAGAGCCTAGTCGTAACGGTAACGTTTGGGAGGTGCGGCAAATGGATGCGCATGCTTGGACGGAAGTCTGGCTTGAGGGTCAAGGCTGGGTACGTGTCGATCCGACAGCCTTTGTCGCCCCTGAGCGCGTCGAGCAAGGCATGGATGCGCTGACACAGGCGCGAGGAGCAGCAATATTTGGCGAGGGCGCTGGGGCACAAATCAGCTATCAGCAGTATCAAATGCTGCAAACCTTACGCCGTCTGTCAGACCAAGCGAGCTATTATTGGCAAAAGGACGTCGTTGGTTACGATCAAGATAAGCAAGCGGATTCGCTACTGAAATGGTTTAATATTCGCTCAATCATGCAGCAAATCACTTGGTTGGCAGCGAGTGCCATTAGCGTTATGGCGATGCTTGTGTTTGTTATCTGGCAGCGTCGCCGCAAACGTTGGCACCCAGCAGACCTGCCGCTTGCCCAACTCTCAAAACGCATCGCTAAAGCGGATAAATCGTTAGCGCGTTCAGAGAGTGAAGGGCAGTTGGCTTGGCTTACGCGTTTGGCAAGCGCAATCGATGATGACAGTGGTCAAAATAGTAGTAAGCATAATAATGCCAGTAAGCTAACTGCTAGTGGTGATTCAAAAGTTGTCCAAGTAAAAATTGAGCAGATTCAACAACACTATCGCAAGCTACGCTATGGCCGTTTAAGTACCCTTACAACCAGCGATAGCGAATATCAAACGGTGCTTAAACAGCTCAAGAAAGAGACAAGTGAATTGTTTTAATGGCTGTTTTTGAAGGTGCTGTTTAGAGCGTGATAAATTTTTAGTAAAAATAGAGGAGTGCAGGCATATGGCAATTTACGTAGATTTTATGCAAATAGAATTTAAAGGCTATAAATGGTGCCATATGCTCGCTGATACCTTGCAAGAGTTGCACGATTTTGCCGCATTGATTGAAGTAGATAAGCGCTTATTTCATCAATACGCCAGCTATCCGCATTATGACGTCACGGTGCAAATGCGTAAAACCGCGCTTGAATATGGCGCTATCGCCGCCGATCGTAAGAAGATTATTGAATGTGCAAAAAAGCTAAAAGTAGAGTTAAACGCTCCAATAACACGGTCTAAGTCGTCAAAATAAGACTTTTACTTAACTTACAACTATAAGTAGCCTTAATCCTAAATCGCCACTTTCAAGCTTTATTAAGATAAACGCTCTGCTAAATAGTCCACCAGCAATCTGATTTTTGGCGATAAATGACGATTGTGCGGATAAATCGCCCAAATCCCTTCCTCAGGCTCTCTATAGTTATCTAATACGCTGACCAGCGCACCGGACGCTAAGTGTTTTTGTACATAATAATCAGGTAGCTGCACGATACCCAAGCCTTTTAGTGCCGCGTCGACTAGGCTGTGACCGCTGTTATATTGTACGCTGCCAGAGACGCGTAAGTTTATTTCCTTATCAGCGTCTTTATTATTTTCTATAAAGTGCCAATAATCCCGCGTACCAAGTAAGCAATTATGTTGTCTTAAGTCGACTAGAGAGTATGGTACGCCGTACTTTTCTAGATAAGCGGGCGCGGCACAGACAAAATTAGTGCGATGACTAAGTTTTTTTGCCATCATCGTTGAGTCGCTTAATTTGCCAATACGAATCGCCAAATCATAACCACCCTCGATCAAGTCAATTTTTTGATTGCTTAAAAAAGCCGTCACTTCGATATCGCGGTATTGCACCATAAAATCATTGATAAGCGGCAATAACTCCTGCTCGCCATAGGTGACAGGCGCGGTCAGTTTAATTCTGCCTTGCGGTTTGGTTTGTAAATTGCTCACGGCTTGTTCGGCCGCATCTAAGCCGTCAAGCACACCGCGGCAATGCTGATAAAATACTCGCCCTTCTTCAGTCAGCGATACCTTGCGCGTCGTACGATACAGCAATTTAATATTAAGACGCTTTTCTAAAGCGCTTATCTGCCGACTGACCTGCGCGGTTGAAATGCCCAATTCTTTTGCTGCTCGCGTAAAGCTTTCGTATTCCGCCACATAAACGAACTCGCTAATGCCATCCCAGCGCATGATTATTACCACTGTGTAAAAGATATTTGCAAATATAGCATATTGTTATCACAGCAGAAACAACTATAATGGACAGTATAAAATGAATCCTTTACAAGCAGCTCAAATATAAGCTGCTATAACTAGCGCTTGCCTCTATCATATAAGCGCTATAAGCTAAATTGGTCTGCAACTAATAAACGATAAAATGAATTAAAAAGAGAGAATACTATGTCAGAGAACTTTATCAAATCCAAAGCCGCCATTGCGTGGGGGCCAAATGAGCCATTGTCTATCGAAGAAGTGGATGTGATGCTACCCAAAAAAGGCGAAGTACTGGTGAAAATTGTCGCCAGTGGTGTTTGTCATACCGATGCGTTCACCTTATCTGGTGAAGACCCAGAAGGCGTGTTTCCTGCGATTTTAGGTCATGAAGGTGGCGGTATCGTTGAGCAAATCGGTGAAGGCGTGACTAGCGTGCAAGTTGGCGACCATGTCATTCCTTTATATACTGCAGAGTGCGGCGTCTGTAAAATGTGCCGCTCAGGTAAAACCAACCTGTGCTCGGCGGTACGCGAAACCCAAGGTAAAGGCTTAATGCCAGACGGTACGACGCGTTTTTACAAAGACGGTGAGCCAATTTACCATTATATGGGTTGCTCAACCTTTTCTGAATATACGGTGTTGCCAGAGATTTCATTGGCAAAAGTGAATAAAGAAGCCCCACTAGAAGAAGTTTGCTTACTTGGTTGCGGCGTGACCACAGGTATGGGCGCCGTCATGAATACAGCAAAAGTCGAAGTGGGCGCAACGGTTGCTATCTTTGGTTTAGGCGGTATCGGACTATCAGCGGTTATCGGTGCACAAATGGCCAAGGCCAGCCGTATTATTGCCATTGATATTAACGAAAGCAAGTTTGAATTGGCCAAAAAATTGGGCGCGACTGATTGCATCAATCCAAAAGACTACGATAAGCCAATCCAAGATGTCATCGTTGAGCTGACCGATGGCGGCGTTGATTATTCGTTTGAATGTATCGGTAATGTTGATGTCATGCGCTCAGCGTTAGAGTGCTGCCATAAAGGTTGGG
>Ga0208435_100164_pt1 | contig 21691 bp, 6 predicted proteins | sample 24_taG_FD_184097 | JGI IMG/M metagenome (GOLD analysis project Ga0208435, IMG submission 184097) | Marine viral communities from Cariaco Basin, Caribbean Sea - 24_WHOI_OMZ (SPAdes) (version 2) | ecosystem: Environmental > Aquatic > Marine > Oceanic | place: Caribbean Sea: Cariaco Basin | collected...
CTTCGATTTCGCCTTCAAATAGACCAGGGTCTTGACTATTCTCGTAAATAAGCAGTCTTAGCCTATGAAAGTAATAACTGGCTGTGGTTTTATTAACACCAATTAGGCTTGCTGCTGTTCTGGCAGTAGAACCGGCAACAAATAACTCGATGAGTCTGTTTTGTTTATATAGTAGATTCAATTTAAAAATGTTATAGCGCTACTGGTATAAATTTTCCTTGCGTGCTGTATATAAAGAGGCTGCGAAAAATTCATCCCAGTAGCGCTTTGGAACTTATGACAGTTTTGTTTTGAACTGACTATACTATGTGAAATGAGTACTAGCAGCACGTGGCATAGAATATACGACTTTGGATTGGAGTAGGTATGTGTTGCATTTCGGGTCAATATCGTTTTCTTTATGTGTGTTTATGGATTGAATTCTCTATATAGAGTATGAAAGATTTTATCTATATATATACTACTAACGTTTGTTATACATAAAATGTACTGTATATATGCAAATAGAACTATAGCTATCAGGGTCGTTGAAAAACAACATATAAATCCATCTGCTTGTTAATTTAAAAATATTACCTATCAAAAAAATGGAAGTCTGGTTAATACTATGAACAAGATACTTAGAAAGAATATAGTTGCTATTATTCTACCAATAACATTGCTTGGTATGCCTTCTTGTGCTGTCATTGGTGGTGCTGATAGTGAAGGCTATACCCAGCATGTTGATGGCGTTATGTGGAATAATAAAACAAACATCGACTTTGAAGAAGTGCTCAACCAAGAGGTGGCCGCTGACAAGGTGCGCTTGGTATTTATTCGAAAAAACGACGATCACTCTATTCAAACCAGTGCCAACATCTCTGTCAATGATCGCTTTCAGGTCAGCTTGCATGCGAACAACTACACGATGGTAGAGTCGTGTGCTGGGACTAATCAGTTGAGTGCTCAGGCGACTGGTTTTAAAAATAATAACTTATTGGCAGATAAGCAAGATTATCAGTTACAAGGTGGTCAAACGTACTTTTTTTATGTCGAAATGGACGGAACAGGCGAGAGCACACTGACGCAGATAACGCCTGACAGTGCATCACCGCTATTAGCAAATAAATCTTATCAGTCTCATCAAATCAGTCGTGTCGTACCGAATTGTCCAGCACCTGTCGCTGCTATGCCCGCTGTGACACCACCTTTAACAGCAGAAAAAGAAACACCCGTGCTAACTGAAAAAGTGACGATTGATCTTGAGGTGTTATTTGAGACAGATAAGGCGGTCGTACGTCCAGAGTATTATGCCAAAGTAGCTGAGCTGGCTGAATTTATGACCCAGTATCCAAATACTGCCGCCATCATAGAAGGACATACTGATAGCCGTGGAAAGGATAGTTATAACCAAGCGTTATCCCAACGTCGTGTAAATGCGGTAAAAGAAGTGTTGATCTCGCAGTTTGGAGTCGCAGAAGATCGTTTAACTGCCATAGGTTATGGCGAGTCGCAGCCAAGAGCAAGTAACGATACAGTAGAGGGTAGACAGCTCAATCGCCGAGTGGTTGCTGTTGTCGAAGAAAACCTAGCCAAGCCATGAGTTTTTAGCGATTTAGACATCCTAATACATAAGACTGTAAAGTTCTAAAATTTTGATTGAAGAAATAAGAGATGAAAATGAATACGATTATTGTGAAGACAAATGATGCGACTCAAACCATAGATCAAGTACAAGTCGTGACCAAGGACGGTAAGCCTACCATTATTAAAGCTATGGATAAGGTGAATTATGAGTTTCATGATACTGCTATCGGTCGTGCGCCTAACCATATCATCACTAAACGTCTAAAAAACGACTTACATGTTTCATTTGAAGAAGAAGGTGAAGAAAGCGACCTTATTATAGAAGGTTTTTATGATAACCCAGACAGTGCGCTACTTGGTGTCGCTGAAGATGGGGAGTACTATTATTATATTCCTGATACTGGTGAGACCTATGATTATGTGACTCAACTGGAAGTCGGTGATGTCGAGGGTCAGGCGCTCGGCGGTACAGAGTATGTTGCAGTTGTACCTTGGTGGATACCAGCGGCTGCTGGCGTTGGATTGGTTGGTATAGTCGCTGCTAGTAGTAGCAGCTCAAACGATAGTGGTGGTGTCACTCCTCCTGTTAATCAGGCGCCTGTTGCTGAAGACGATGTCGTAAAAGGTGAAACAGGTCAGCCTGTCACTATCGACGTAGTGGCAAATGATATTGATCCTGAAAATGACTTAGACCCTACCAGTGTCAAGCTGATCGATCCTACCACAGGTGATGAAGTCAATAGCATCACTGTGCCTGGCGAAGGTGAGTGGATAGTTGATCCTACGACTGGCAAAGTCACTTTTACACCAGAGTCAGGTTTTAGCAATGATCCCACACCTATTGAATATGTTGTTTCTGATAATGCTGGATTAAAATCTAACGAGGCGAGTATCACGGTTGATTATCCACAAAATCCACCAATTGCTGAAAACGATATAGTTGAAGGTGAAACAGGTCAGCCTGTCATCATTGACGTAGTAGCAAATGACAGTGACCCTGAAAAAGATATAGATCCAACGAGCGTTAAGCTAATCGACCCTGTTACGGGCGATGAAATCACCAGTTTAGTCGTAAATGGTGAAGGCATCTGGGAAGTGAATAGTACTACTGGCAAAGTCACCTTTACTCCAGAGTTAGGTTTTAATAATGACCCAACGCCTATTAATTATATAGTATCTGATAAAACGGGTTTAAAATCTAACGAAGCAACTATTACAGTCGATTATCCAGCAGTAGTAAGCATTAACGGTACCACAAGCTTGAATGAAACCGCCGCAGATGGCAGTACCAATGAAGCGACTTATACCGTAAGTATTAGCAAGCCAAGTACGGAAGACACAATTATTGAAGTCACCATTAGCGATGGCAGCACAGAAGGGTCAGCTGACTATGCCGCACCTGTCATTCAAGAAGTCATCATTCCAGCGGGTCAAACCTCTGTTGACATCACCGTGCCGATTGTGGATGACAATGTTTTTGAAGGACCAGAAGACTTTACCGTTACGGTCACTGATATCACTTCAGGTACGGCAACGATAGGCCCTGATGACAGCGTCAACACCACCATCTATGATGATGGCACCACAGATGGTGAAACACCTGTTGATCCTGCAGATCCATCAGTAGGCGATGATACGCCAGTAGTATCTATTACTGCCACTAAAGATACTGCCACTGAAGGTGTCGATAACTTGCTTATCTTTGATGTCTCGCAAGATAATCTGAGTAACTTTGACACTATTGTTGACGTTAAGCTGAATACAGTAAATAGCACTATCGAAGCGGCGGACGTTGCTTCTATAAGTTACACTAATTCAGACGGCATTGTAGTGACATTAGGCACCCAAGCTGAGATCCAAGACTTCCTCACCAATGGCGCAAGCGTCAAGATTGCAGCGGGTAGTACCAAAGCCCCAGTCATCACCATTACGGTGGCGGATGATGATGTTTATGAACAATCAGAAGACTTAGTGCTGGATATCAGCAATGCACAGAACGCCACTATAGGCACAGACAGTGCCACTGGCACCATTTATGATGAAGACCGAGTAGCTGGTAGTGAAGATCGCTTAGGCGACTTTAATGATGGTGATGAAGCGCAGAGCACCGATCAAGGTCAGCCAGTTGACGGCAATCTATTAGGCAACGCCTCTGAGACAGATGCTGACATCACGTTGAACGTTAATAATGTTCAAGTAGACATTAATGGTGATGGCACCCCTGATGAGATTACTGTTGGCACACCAGTTGATATCGTTGACGCTGATGGCAATCCGGTAGGCTCTCTAACAGTGAGCCCTGATGGCAGCTACACCTTCACGCCAGATGGCGACTTTACCGGTGACGTTCCAGAGATGAGCTATGACGTTGTTGATGCAGATAGCCGTGATGTGCTAGATAGCTCTAAGCTTGAGATCACAGTTAACGCAGTTGCAGTGGTTGTTAATCTGGGAGTTACGAAAGCTGAGGCGATTGAGACCACAGACAACAGTGACACGCTTGAATTTGCAGTTACTCAAGCGTTCAAGAGCGATAAAGACACCACGGTTAAAGTACAACTAGACAAGGTTGGCAGCGCCGGTATCACGGCAAGTGATATTGCAAGCATCACTTATACAGATGCAACAGGTGAGGTGACCCTAACAGACCCATCTGCTATTGAAAGCTTCTTAACCAGCGGCGTAGATGTCGTCATTGCTGCAGGTAGTAAAGAGGTGCCAGTTGTCTTTGAAATTGCAGACGACAGTGTTTATGAAGGACAAGAGACACTAACCTTAAATATTAGTGATGCCCGTAATGATAATGGTGCAAGCATTGGTGATAATGCTCAATCAGGTACTATTAATGATGAGTCAAACAACCCAGATAATCCATTAGATGGCAGCAACACTGAGGGTGACAAGCCGACAGTGAGCATTACTGCGACTGATGATACAGCGATTGAGGGTGAAGATTCAGTCTTAGAATACACCGTATCGTTAGGACAAGATCAGACCAGTAATGAAGATACCATCGTTGTTGTCAAGGTGGATTTAGCCAGCACGCAAGTGGGCGCAGCAGATATTGAGTCTATTAGCTACACTAATGCAGCTGGTCAAGTGGCTACAATTAAAGGTCAAGCGGCTATACAAGCTGTCTTGGACGGTGATAATACACTTGAAGTCAAAGTACCTGCAGGTAGTACAGCTGCGCCTAAAATTACGGTTATCGTCAAAGATGATGCCATCTATGAGGACAGCGAGCAGCTGAGCTTTGTTATCGACAGTGCTGATAATGCCGATATCGACAGCACTGTTGCCACTGGCAGCATTGTTGATGAAGACCGAGTAGCTGGTAGTGAAGATCGCTTAGGCGACTTTAATGATGGTGATGAAGCGCAGAGCACCGATCAAGGTCAGCCTGTGAGTGGCAACTTACTGGATAACACCTCAGAGACCGATCCGAGCATCAGCCTGAGTGTCTCGAACGTGCAAGTGGATACCGATGGCGATAGCGTACTAGACACCATCCCAACAGATGGCACCCCAACCGCCATCACCGATGTCAATGGCGACCCGATTGGCAGCATTACCGTTAATGCTAATGGTGACTACACCTTTACCCCAGATGCTGACTTTACCGGTGACGTTCCTGTGATTGGCTATGACGTGGTTGATGGCAATAACCAGGTTCTTGACGACTCTAATCTGACCATCACCGTCATCCCAGGGCCTGTTGAGATTAAGATTGAAGCCACAATAGGCACAGCCACTGAAGGCACAAGTGATGACACTCTTGAGTTCAGCATCAGCCAAAATGTGGCCAGTGACCAAGATACCGTTGTTAACGTGCGCCTAGATGCAGCAAACAGTCCTGATATCACCGCCGGTGACATTGCGCGTTTGCAGTACACCAAAGCCGATGGCAGCGTGGTTGATACTACTGATCAGGGTGAGATCAGCGCCTTCTTAGCCAATGGCGACGACGTCTTAATCGCTGCGGGCAGTAAAGAGAGCCTCATCACTATCAGCGTTGCTGATGACAGCGTTTATGAGCAAACTGAAGACTTAGGTCTGATCATCTCCAATGCTGTTAACCCTAATGGCGTCACCATTACCACCGCTACTGATGGCGGGGTGATTGAAGATGAAGCGGCACAAGATGGCACCCTACAAGAAGGCGACCGTCCGACCGTTAGCATTGCTGCGAGCAAAGATACTGCCATAGAAGGGGAGGACAACACCTTAGAATACACCGTTGCACAGGACAACCTAAGCAACCTTGCCACTACAGTCACTGTCAAAGTGGCGACGGGCAGCAGCGAGGTTGAAGCGGCGGACATTGCTTCTATTGGCTACATTGATGCCACAGGCAGTCCTGTGACCATTACCGACAGCGCCGCCATCGAAGCGTTACTAGATGGCACCACCACCTTGCAAGTCAAAGTACCTGCAGGTAGTACAGCTGCGCCTAAAATTACGGTTATCGTCAAAGATGATGCCATCTATGAGGACAGCGAGCAGCTGAGCTTTGTTATCGACAGTGCTGATAATGCCGATATCGACAGCACTGTTGCCACTGGCAGCATTGTTGATGAAGACCGAGTAGCTGGTAGTGAAGATCGCTTAGGCGACTTTAATGATGGTGATGAAGCGCAGAGCACCGATCAAGGTCAGCCTGTGAGTGGCAACTTACTGGATAACACCTCAGAGACCGATCCGAGCATCAGCCTGAGTGTCTCGAACGTGCAAGTGGATACCGATGGCGATAGCGTACTAGACACCATCCCAACAGATGGCACCCCAACCGCCATCACCGATGTCAATGGCGACCCGATTGGCAGCATTACCGTTAATGCTAATGGTGACTACACCTTTACCCCAGATGCTGACTTTACCGGTGACGTTCCTGTGATTGGCTATGACGTGGTTGATGGCAATAACCAGGTTCTTGACGACTCTAATCTGACCATCACCGTCATCCCAGGGCCTGTTGAGATTAAGATTGAAGCCACAATAGGCACAGCCACTGAAGGCACAAGTGATGACACTCTTGAGTTCAGCATCAGCCAAAATGTGGCCAGTGACCAAGATACCGTTGTTAACGTGCGCCTAGATGCAGCAAACAGTCCTGATATCACCGCCGGTGACATTGCGCGTTTGCAGTACACCAAAGCCGATGGCAGCGTGGTTGATACTACTGATCAGGGTGAGATCAGCGCCTTCTTAGCCAATGGCGACGACGTCTTAATCGCTGCGGGCAGTAAAGAGAGCCTCATCACTATCAGCGTTGCTGATGACAGCGTTTATGAGCAAACTGAAGACTTAGGTCTGATCATCTCCAATGCTGTTAACCCTAATGGCGTCACCATTACCACCGCTACTGATGGCGGGGTGATTGAAGATGAAGCGGCACAAGATGGCACCCTACAAGAAGGCGACCGTCCGACCGTTAGCATTGCTGCGAGCAAAGATACTGCCATAGAAGGGGAGGACAACACCTTAGAGTTTAGCATCACCCAAGACAATATCAGCACCGTTGACAGCACCGTCGACGTTAAGCTAAATAGCGGCGATAGCGACATTGATGCCGCTGATATCTCAAGCATCGTCTACACAGATGAGAACGGTACTGAGATCACCTTATCGACCCAGGCTCAGATCCAAGACTTCCTCACCAATGGCGCAAGCGTCAAGATTGCAGCGGGTCAAATCAAAGCCCCAGTCATCACCATTACGGTGGCAGATGATGATGTTTATGAGCGCTCAGAAGATTTAGTACTGGATATCAGCAATACACAGAACGCCACTATAGGCACAGACAGTGCAACAGGCACCATCTTAGATGAAGACGCTGCAGACGGCACCTCACAAGAGGGCGACAAACCGACTGTCACTGTAGGCGATGCCACAGCGACCGAGGGTGACACCTTAGTGCATCAATTGACGGTGAATGGCGACACCCAGGCCGATGTCACCTATGACTTTGTAATCAACGATGGTAGCGCGACTGAAGCCACAGGTGACTACAGCAGTGATCCTGCTGACATCGTCTTTAGTAATCCAAACATCGTGTATGATCCAGTAGCGGGCACTATTACCGTCCCTGCAGGAGTCACGGATTTTACCGTCAGCTATCCGACATCAAATGACAACATCCTTGAGAATGATGAAACCACTGAGCTGACCATTGGTAATGATAGTGGCACCGGTACGATCTTAGATAACGACACCGCGCCTACATTAACGGTCACTGACAACAGCGTCATAGAAGCAACTGGTGCTACTGTTTCAGGTATATTTAGCATCACCGATCCACAGAGTGTTACAGCGCTGACTGTTGGCGGTATTGATGTAACAGCAGCATCAGATACGCCTGGGTCAGAAGTTAGGATTACTATACCGAATAGTAATCTTGGAACACTTGTAATCACCAGCTATAACTCACAGACGGGTAAACTCACTTACGAATATAAAGAAAACGGTAATGCAGAGGATCATAGCGCTGGTTCAGTAATTGATCAGTTCAATGTAGTACTGACCAATACCATTGGGGGTATCATCACTGACACTCTAGACATTGAGATTATCGACACTGCTCCGACGGCTAATGATGATAAAAACAATGTCATTGAAGATGTTAATGTAAACCAATCAGGGCAATTGATCGCAACTGGTAATGTGATAACAGGTACTGCTCCTGACCAAGCGGATGATTTAGGTGCAGATGCAACTACAGTTACAGCTGTAGAGTTTGGGAGTGCTGCCAGTACAGTTGACAGCACAGCACCGACTTTAATCCAAGGTAATTTTGGTGAATTAACTCTAGAAGCTGACGGCAGTTATACTTATGACGTTGATAACAGCGCTGTAGAATTTTTAGCAGTGGGTGAGACGCGAGAGGAGACATTTGAATACACCATAACCGACGCTGATGGTAGTACTGATACTGCTAAGCTCACTATTACTATTACTGGCACTAACGATCGACCAACCATTGTCGCTGATAATAATGGCAATATCGCTAAGATATCTTTTATTGAGCAGACAGACACATCAGTTATTACTCAAAGTGGCACTATCGCTTTTAATGATATTGATACCAGTGATACCCTCACATTGAGCTACGCAAAATCTCAAAATATCTATGGTAATATTAACAACATACCGCTGACAACTGATCAAAAGGCAGCATTAGAAGGTATATTCTCAGTTGCTCAAGCAACCAATAACAATGGCGCTTGGAACATTAATGCTCCCTCTACTAAACTGGACTTCCTCCCCGAAGGCGAAACTATCACCATCCGTTATGCCGTACAAGTCAATGATAACAAGGGTGTTATTACAGAAGCGAATGGCAACGAAATCAGCAAAAGTGAAATCCGTTATGTAGAAGTTACGATCACGGGTACTAATGATGGTATATCGTTAAAAAATGATAAAAAGACAGTAAACGAAGACAGTGCAACATCAACAGGCAATATCTTTACTAACGATACTAATGATCCAGATGTTGGTGAAAGCCTAGTTGTCGAGAGTTATGACGTTTTAGGTGTGACAGGTATAGCACCTGGTACGACAACCACATTAATACCAGATGGCATTAATACTATTGGTACAATCACTGTTAATGCCAATGGTAGTTATAGCTTTAAACCAGCGGCTAACTATAGTGGTGAAGCACCAACTATCACCGCCAACGTCTCTAATGGCTTACCAATCGGAGACCCTAATCGCTCCGCTGGATCTGAAACCCTAACCATCACCGTCAACCCAGCATCTGATGCACCTGGCCTAATTGGTAAAAATACCATTGACACAGATGAATACACCACAGTAGCGCTAGGATCACAAGCGCGTATAACTGCAGGACTATCAGGAGGACTATCAGCACCGACAATTACAGACAATACAGATCTTGATACCTCAAGTACCAGTAATGATACTCCTGAGCGTATTGGACTGGTGAGCTTAACGGGTTTCCGTGCGGGTACAGTGCTAGATTATGGTGGTGCAAACCCTGTGACTATTACTAGTAATAACCAAACGGTTAGAATTGAGCTTAGCAATGTAAGTACAGTGAACAACCCACCGGGTAAAAACTCAAGCACTATCACCATGACCAAAGAGCAGTTTGAGTCAATGAAGCTCACACCGCCAAAAGATGATGCTACCAACATGAGCATCAAAATGGCGGTGACAGAGTATGAAGTAAATAGTGGTGGTACTATATTGACAGGAGTTGCTGGAAAATCTGCTAGCACTACCGTTATTGTTGATGTCCAAGCCGTCACTGATACCAGTGGTAATAATCAAAGTGGCGACGACTTTAGCGAGTTTGGCATTGATTCAAACTATACCATTACGCCTGATGACGGTATTACCTCAATTACTGGTAATAATGTAGTCGCTAATGTCGCTGAAGGTCAGTCGATTGAATTACCAATAAATACTAAATTTGGTGACCTAGTCTATAGCGGTAATGACGATAGAGAGAACTATGGATTTGTAATTACCGGTCTTAATGAAGGTACAGTGGTTGAGTTTGTTGATGTTAATGGTGATGTTATAGGAAGTGGAACTGCCAACGCCGATGGGATGGCGTTGATAGGCGCTACTGCGACTATGGATGTTAATGGTGTTGTCACAGTCACTAACACAGGTCTGCCAGTATTTGACACCAGTAGTGGTCAGCCCACCATGCGTATCGATACAGCTGATTATAATTCGAATGATATGAATGTAGAAGTCACGCTTTATACCAAAGACAATGATGCTGACTCACCTACTGCTAATCTAACTGTCGAAGAAATCGCTACCGTCAAAGTAGACCTAACCGTCACCCCAGTCGCTGGTCAGGTAGGTATAACATCAGCAGCTATCACCACTCCTGAAGACACTGCTGTCACCCTTGATAGCTTTGGCTTTACTGTGCTGGATAATAAACATGGTGTTGGTGCAGAAGTTATCACTCAAATTCAGTTTGAGTTGCCAGCAGGTTGGACGTTTAATGGTCCTACTGGTACATACACCCAAGCTGGGGCTACTGTGACAATAGATATGACTAATTCATCAGCTGATCTAAGTCAGATGACAGTCACCCCACCAGCACATTTATCATTAGATCATAACTTTGAGTTTGATGTTACGACAATCGATACGGATGATGATGACATTAACAATACGGAAGAGTATGTAAGCACATTAGAAAAAGAAGTAACCGTTACCCCAGTCGCTGAAAAAGTCGGTGAAGATACTGATGGTGATAACATAGACGACCTAACTATTAATCCAGACTACACTTACACCGCCAACGCGAATGAAGATGCAGAATTTGATCTTAGTAGCGGTATTGATTTAATTACAGATAATGCTTTTGATTTGATAAACGATTGGGAAAACCAAGACCCCTCTGAACAAACTTTCGCCCTTATGACCTTTGGTTATAATGATGCAAATGGTTTCCAATCGGTTGAAGGGGCAGTATTTAAGTACAATGACGGAACAAAGGATATTAAGTTAACCGACAACGGTGAAGGCGTTGAGATTCCTGTGGAGTACCTAGACACCGTCACCGTAACCCCGCCACAGGATTATAGCGACTATACGGCGACATCATTGTCAGGTGACTCAAATGCAAAAACAACCATCAAAGTCCAAGCAAAAACCGTCGATGTTGACGAAGATGGTGGCGCAACAGATACAGCCATCAGTGGCGAAAGTTACTTAACCTTTGAGGTAAAAGGCGTAGCCGATCCAGCAACCTTAGCGGTTGATCCTGCTAGGGGTTTTGAAGATCAGGCGATAACCGGTGGTAATAATCGTGATACTGCTGCGGATATGAGAGCTGAATCTGAAGGAGGGGATGTCATTCCTAACGCTGGCATCCCACTCAATATCCGTCCAAGTTCGCGTGATAATGACGGCTCTGAGACGTATGATGTCACTATATCGGATATACCAGCAGGTGTGCAGCTGTATCAAGATAACAATGGTACAGTAACACTGTTAGATACCAGCAGTGGTTCAGTCACTATAGCTGATTATACCAATATGGTAGATAACTTATACTTTGTCCCTGCTGAGAACTTTAGCGGTACGGTAAACCTAAAAGTACAGGCAGTGAGTAAAGAAGATGGCACTACGGGCACCCCAAGCCCTATGCTTAACCTACCTGTCAAAGTCATTGGCAAGGCAGACTTAATAACCAATGACGACTTAGCAACCGACACAGATACCATCGATGGTGTGGATTACACACATAACTACATCACTGACGAGGCAACCCTAGACAGTACAGGAAACCATCAGATTGCCTTATCCAGCGTATTTGCTAGTGTTGCGGATATTGAGGCATATGATGGTGACAGCCCAGCTGCTGAGCAGGTGGTCTATCGGGTCGAAGACTTACCTGCTAGTTTTAACTTAACTGGTGCAGGGGTCACTTTCTTAGGTGGCAGTGGTACTGATCGAGTATGGTCAGTGACTCTAGAGGTGCTACAGAATAATACCGCTCAATTAAAGACACCAGATAACTTCGCTGGTGAAATTAACTTTACCATCACGGGTACCACCACCGAGACCATATCTGGTGACAGTGTGACTCATGATACCAAAGACGTTTCTATTCTAGTGACCCCTGATGCTGCTGATGGCACGATGAGCAATCCTCAAGTCGTTGCCACTGAAGATGAGTGGACAACCATAGACTTTGCAGCTGCTTTTGAGACTACTGATACTTCTAATCCTGCTAATATTGCGACCGGCTATGAAGCACTTAAGAGTATCACCTTAAAAGCTGATGATCTGATAGATAAAAACATAGAACTTCGTGTTGATGGAAACTTGGTAACGCTTAATGCAGGTGAGGAGCTGACTTATACTCCTGGTCAAAATATTGAAATCAGATACGATGAGGATAAACGCCATAGCGATGATAATGTCAGCATAGACTTTGGCTATACTTATACTGACACCGCTAAATTGACTGATAATTCAGAGATTAAGGAGTCCACTTCAGGTAGTGCTACTGTTAATGTGACCTTCCAAGCGGTCACTGATGCACCAAACATGAGCTTGAATGTAACAGATGGCACTATTAATAATAGTGGTGCAGATAATACTGCTTCTGTCACCGTCTCACTATCGTCAGATGACCAAGACGGATCAGAGAGCTTTACTCGCCTAGAGGTCACTGATGTTCCTGATGGTCTAAATGTCGTAGGTGGTATCCTGTCAGATGGTATTTGGTACGTTGATGTCCCTAATGATCCAGCTATTACCGACACTGCAGCGACTTATGAGCTAGTGCTGGAGCGTAACGACAGCACAGTCAATATACCTGAAGGTTCTCTTAATATTACAGTGACGGGTATTACGCAGGATATCAATGGTCAAGGTAGTGACGGTAGCGAAGCGCGTGTAACCGAGAGCTTTGAGATCGCAATAGAGAGGACAGATGGTGGTGTCACACCTGTCAAGCCGGACTTAATAGATAGCTTTACTAGCAAGGCAGAAATATCAGCACAGGTAGAGGATACTGGTTTTACTCTTGGCGACATACTAGATGCGACTCTAAATCCTGCGACCGCTAACACGGTCAGATCTTATACTTTCTCATTGACTGACCTACCAGCAGGGACTGAAGTATCTATCACCAATCCAGCCATAAGCGTGCAGCAGATTGGCGGTAAATGGATCATCAGTGTGGATGATGCCAGCAGCCTCAGTCCAGAAGATGCCCTTGATGCAGTGACAGTGACTCCGCCGAAAGATTTTAGTACCAACGTCACAGACGGTAGCCAGGATCTTACCTTTAATGCCAACTTTACTGCGTTGGATAAAGATGGTGGCGAGGAACGAGTGCAGGTTGACGACGTCAAGGTTGAGATCAAGCCAGTTACGGATCCTATGGATGCTGATGGCAAATCAACCACGGTGGCAACGGATGAAGATACTAGCATCGATATCAATATCAACCTAAAAAACAGTGCTGATGGTGATTACGTCCTACTAATCAATGGCAAGCTCTACATTCAAGTAGATGAATCTAGTTTATTGACAGGTACTGGTCCTGCTGGAGTGCTGACTGATGCCAATGGTAATCCCATAAACGAGGTGGTATTGAATGATAACGAAGTCGGTGATATTCCTGCTGGCACTTACTATGAGCTAGAGGTTGGTACTAACCCTCCTGATAGTGTCACGGTCAAATACACGCCTGCCGAAAACGCCGATGGTAATGCCACTATCACCGTAAAAGCTGCTCACAAAGAAACGACAGATGAGGCAGGATATGACAGTGGTACGCTAACCTATGAGCATGAATATACCGTTGAAGTCTCAGCGCAGCCGGATAACCTAGATATCACTAGTAATAGTGATGAGTCAATAGCCACAGCTATTGGTGACGAAGATAGCATGATTGCTATCGATTATAAAATCTCCAATATCGATGAAGGTGATATGGCAAGCGCTATTACCTTAGACAATATCCCTAATGGTTATCTGGTCTACTATACCGATACTAATGGCGATCCCGTCTTGGCAAGTAACAATGGTAACTCTGGTGATAATAACTCATGGTCTATTGACGCCTCCAAACTGGGTGATATTAATACTGGCGAAACGTCAAATATATTCATCATGCCACCGGAAAACGTCAGTGGTATCGTGTCTGGTATCGAGATGAAAGTGGTCAATGACAGCGGGATGATCAGTGCTCCGCTAGAGATTGATCTTGAGGTCAAACCAGTCGCTGATGGGGTAGCTGCTAATCCTTCTACTATTCTTGGTAGTCAGGGTAAGTGGACCACGCTTAACCTAAACGCAATTATGCAAGATACGGATGGTAGTGAGACCGTTAATATGGTTATCACTGATGATGGTATGAGCTTAACCGATGATGTCTTACGCTTTAGGGTGAAGAGTACAGGTGAAATGTTGACTGCCGTGTGGGATGATGCCGCTAACAGCTACACCATAACGGGTATCACCCCTGAGCAAATCAATGACTTGCAAATTCAGTCATCCATACCGTTAAAAGGCGATCTGGACTTTGCGCTTAGCACTACCGATACTGTAGAGGCTATGACGGATACGTCTGGCGTTTATACAGATAACAATGGTAAATTACCGTCTACATCTGTCGATATTGCTTTTAGCAAAACCTTTGTAGGTACAGCAGAGAATGATATCGTTGATGCCTCTGACCAGTCTGTCGCTGTGAATTATAAAGGCGGTGCAGGTAATGACACCTTAATCGGTGGCAGTGGTAATGACTTCCTTGATGGCGGTACAGGTGCTAACACGCTGATAGGCGGTGCAGGTAACGATACGCTAGTATTCTCTGCAGACAACCTATTGATGGATGGTGGTGACGGCATAGATGCCTTGTTAGTAGATACTAGTATTGACTTTAGTAGCTTCGATAGCAGCGTGATTGATAACATGGAAGTCATAGAACTGGGTGTTGGCGCGCAGTCATTGACTAACCTTACTACCAGTGATGTCATTGAGATGACCGATAGTAACAATACGCTGTTTATTGATGGCGATAATACTGATAATGTGGAGCTGTCTGGTAATGATTGGACAAATACCAATACAACCACTACCCAAAACGGTAACACTTATGAGGTTTACAGCTTTAGTGATACGAACGGCAGTTATAATGTGATGATTGACACTGATATCACTACCACAGTGATATAACGCAAAACATATCAGCAATAGCAATATCCAAAAAGCCATACCTGTGATGGCTTTTTTGTTACCTATCTAGTTGTTCGCTGATTCATCTAGTGAGGTGATAGGCGTGATGGGATAATCAGGTGTCGTCATTTGCTCAGTAGGTTTAGGCGACTTTATAGATTGACTGGCTCGCTGCTCGTTGATCTGTTGCTGATTGCGCTCTTTAACGGTATTGATGAGAGCAAATAGACGCTCAGCGTTCTCTTCTAGCTCATCCTCTAAGTGCTCATATTCTACAGTTGTTTGTAGCTGCTGAGTCGAGTTGTCGTTAGCGCTACGGCTATTTTTATAAGTATCATTTTTGGCAGTTTGAGATGTGTTGTTATTGCTCGCCCTGGTATTTGCCGTTTTATTACTTGACGTATCGAGATCTGGTGTATTAGTACTGGAATTTAGTGGGTTTTGATTTACGGTAGAAGCTAGCATATTAGCAGGTTGCTTGGGTGCCTTATCTTTCGCTATGCTGGCATCTTTTGATGCTTGCGCTACTTTCTGCGTAGGAGTTGTTATCGCTGGTAGGTCGGTTTTTTGCTTTGTTATCATGGTTTTTTTGTTATCATGGCGTTCAGTTGACTGGGTTACGTTGACTTGCGACGTATCATGCGATTGCGCTACAACGGGTGCAGGCTGAGTGTGATGAGTCGCTTGCTGAGTGTCAGTGTCCGGCCTTTCATATAGGGTTACGTACAATACCAGTGCAACCATCAAATGTAGCAGTAGCGCCAATACTATAGCGGTGATGGTTCTATGTTTTGGCGTTTTTTCTAGCACTGGCATAAGCGATAAATCTCCATGAATATCAATAGATTGAATATTAACACACTATCCTTTTTTAATTGAGCCTGATGTTATGAGTGTGAATCGTTACCGTATTTTGAGCGCGTCTTGTTCAGTGCTGAGTATCAGCATGCTATTAGTATCGTCTATGACTGTCGCTGTGGCTGCTGATAACTCAGCAAAAGTAGTCATGCCTATGTCAGTAACAACACCATATGATGCTATATCGAACGTAGCCATGAATGGTCATATTGATGGTCTGATTCGTCACGCAGTGGATAGTCATCCTCTCGTTGGTTCGGCACGTGCTGAGCAGCAGGCGACGACAGAGAGTATCCGTGCTGCCAAGCTCAACTTGCTGCCAGCACCCACATTGTCATCAGGCTATGACCGTGACGATGGCATGGTCTCCCAGTTTCAGCTACGCCAGTCATTATGGACGGGTGGCAAACTTACTGCCAACGTCAATCAAGCACTTTTTGATGATAAAGCAGCCACAGAGTATATTTACGAGCAACAGAATCAAGTCGCCAAAACCACCATAGAAGCATGGCAAAGCTATATCACTGCCGTGTCTAAGCAGCAAGTCTATTATGATAATCTGCAATTGTTGACAGAGTTTGAGGAGATGATGCAGCGCCGAGTCAATCAAGGTGTATCGGCGCGTATCGAGATGGATTTGGTGACCAATCGCATCTTACAAGAGCAAAACTCGTATCAAGCAGCAGTAGAGCAGCAGCGTATTGCTATCGCTCGATTAGAGCAAATCACTGGTCGTAGACTTTCAGCGGTTGATCTGCCAGTGCCGAATATTGGTGAGCTTGTCAGCTATGCCAAAGGCTACTCTCAAACCTTTGAAAAAATGGCATTCGATCAGGCCAGCTTTTATAATCCTACTGTGGTAAAAGGGCACTATCAAGTTGAAGCGGCTAAGCAAGAAGTTAAGTCATTACAGGCGGCGCGTTATCCGACTTTTTATGCACAGTACGAATACGACTACTATCATGATGAAAATAGAAACAACAATCAGAATAATAGTGAAGGTGAGTTTTCGGTAGGCTTAAGCTATGATCCAGGAGCAGGCCTATCTAATTTGGCACTAGCCCGGGCATCAGCCTCACGAGTAAACAGCCTTTCACAGTCAAAAGAAGCGTCAAGACGACAAGTGCTTGAGACCATTCAAACTCAATATCAGCAGTTTGCTAGTGCTAAGGATCAAGAGCGCTCTTTGATCGCAGCAGTCGCAGGCGCACAGATTGTGGTGAGCTCTTATCGCCGCCAGTTTATCGCTGGACGCAAGTCTTGGCTTGAGGTGCTCAATGCGGTGCGCGAGCATTCTCAATATCAGGCGCAGTTAGTTGAGACACGAACGTCTATTATTGCAGCGTATTATAAACTGCAAGTTGATTTTGGCATGATGCCATGGCAGAAGTTTGATCAAAGTCGTCAGCTAGACCCGCTGTTCCGCCCACTAGATCCCGTCAAAAACTGGTTTATTCGTCAAGATGCTGCTAGACAGGTGCCCGATCAGGCAGTTATTGAGGCAGTCGTATTGCAATCAGATCATGTCGCCAAGCCCAAGAGTGCGACAGGGGTAAACACTTATCCCCTCCCAGTAAACCAGTAGGATATATGTATCATGAGTACCCCTTTTTCAGCTTCTGATGAGGCTAAAGCCGATGATGAATTACCAAATGATGCTGCAGACAATACCACCGCCCAGCTATCGATACCTACTGCTGATGAGCAATTGAGTGAGCAAGCAACACAATTGGCCACTGCGTTACGTACTTTACTTACCCAGCAAGGCTACCCTATAGATAGTGTCCGTCTCCATGGCGTGCTGCATCAACAAACGGAGCTGACGACTTTATCTAGTGTTGTTAAGGTACTAGAGCAATTAGGGGTTGAGCAACTGCCAGAGGCATTACCCATGCCAGATGCTGCTTTTCTACCTTTACTGGCCTTACATCCTACACAAGGCTGGGGTGTGATTGAACAGCAAACACCACAAGCGCTGTGGCAGTTTCGTCAAGCTGAGCATGTGAGTGTCCATCCAAGTGATGCTTTTACTCAGCTATTGCGAATACGATTAGAGGGCGAGCCTAGTAAGCGTAAACGGTTAAGCTTTGATCAGATTCTAAAAAAAGACCTCAAAAACTACCGTGGCATTATTATAGAGGCGGTTGTTGCCTCGTTTTTAATCAATATGTTGGCGCTTGCCGTATCGCTGTTTTCGATGCAGGTCTATGATCGTGTGATTCCAACTCGTAGCGAATACACTTTGATTATTTTAGCGAGTGGGGTAGGTCTGGTCATCTTATTTGAAACTTTTATGAAGTTTGCCCGCTCCAAGATTATGGACAAAGTGGTGGTCAATCTCGACCAGTATTTATCACGTGAGGTTTTTCAGCGTCTATTAGGCGTGCGTATCGATCAGATGCCAGGGTCTGTGGGGTCTATGGCAGCGCAACTGCGTGGATATGAGCAGGTTCGCAGTTTTTATACAGCAAGTACGTTGTTTGGCTTGGTCGATATACCGATGGCGATCATATTTGTGACTCTTATTATTATTATTGGTAATCCATTAGTCGCTTTAGTGCCTATTGTTGCCGCCGTGGTGGCGATTGTACTAGGTCTTAGTGCACGCAAAAAAATCGACAGTATCGCCGCTGTGGGCGCGCAAGCCTCTTATCGCAAGACAGGTATCTTAGTAGAGACGGTAGAAGGCGTTGAAACGATTAAGGCCGGATCAGGCAACTGGAAGTTTTTGTCACGCTGGCTTGATGTGATGAACATCACCACCAAAAATGATTTGGATATGAAGCATGCCAATGACAACCTAAGTTACTTGTCACAGATGATACAGCAGGTCAGCTATGTCGGTATTGTGATTGTGGGTTCTTTTGTAGTGATGTCAGGAGATATGACCATGGGTGGCTTGATCGCTTGCTCAATCTTAGGCGGTCGTATTTTAGCACCAGTAATGGGTATTCCTAATCTATTGGTACAGCACTCACATGCCAAAGCTGCCAAACTTAATATAGAGCAGTTGTTCTCACTAGAGCAAGACAATCACGGTGTCAGTCACCCGTTATCGCCCAGTCATATCTCAGGGAGTTTTGACTTAGAAAAAGTGATATTCAACTACCAAAATAATGATCAGCCCGCTTTAGCTATCAGTAGGCTACAGATTAAAGCAGGCGAGCGTATTGCTGTTTTAGGACCTATTGGTTCTGGCAAATCAACCCTATTAAAAGTATTGTCTGGATTATATGCGCCCACACAGGGCAGGGTGTTGTTAGATGGGCTTGACATGCAGCAGATCAGTCGTGAGTCTTTGAGTGCGCAAGTGGGCTACCTACAACAGGATCATCGCCTTTTTGAGGGCACGCTACGAGAAAACCTATTGATCGGCTTACCAGCGCCTAGCGATGACGTTATGTATGATGCGTTGGTCAAGACGGGACTGATTAGACTAGTTGCCAGCCACTCTAGTGGTTTAGATCTGCCTATTAGTGAAGGAGGCAAGGGATTATCAGGAGGACAAAAGCAGTTGGTTGCTTTTACACGCTTAGTATTAACCAAGCCTTCGGTGGTATTGATGGACGAGCCAACCGCCTCTATGGATAATCGGCAGGAAGCACAGTGTATCGATGTGTTGCATAAGCATTTTGGAGAAGATCATACTTTAATCGTGGCCACTCACAAAATGCCACTGCTGCAATTGGTTGATCGCATCATCATTATGGACAATCAAAAAATCGTGATGGATGGGCCAAAATCAAAAGTGCTGGCCCAATTACAAAGCAATGAAGAGCGAAAACCTGCTCATAAAACCGCAGTAAAGGTCAGCCAACCAAAAACTCGTGTTATCAGTAAAAAAACCTCAAGTATTGAAGTGAAAGCTGATGATCAGTCTGATAAAGATGATAATGTAGGGCAAGCCAATGAATAATTACCAACATAAGCCTCATGATCCTAAAGTTGGACGTACCCGTATCATTATTTGGGGCGCTCTATTCGGTATCATTGTATTAATTGTTTGGGCTTATTTTGCAAAAATAGATCAGGTGACTCGAGCCACAGCAACTGTTATCGCCAGTGCTCGTACACAAGACATTCAAGCGGTTGAGGGTGGCGTATTGACTGATATCTTAGTCAAAGAAGGTGAAGACGTCACTAAAGGGCAACTGGTCGTTACCTTAGAAGAAGAGCGGGCACAAGCGGCAGTCGCCAATGCAAGCTCTAAAATAGCAGCCCTAAAAGCCAAGCTAGCTCGACTTGAAGCTGAAATATATGAGCGACCATTAACGTTTCCAGATGATATTTTGCAGTATGATGAATATATAAACAATCAAACGCAACTGTACAATCGCCGCCGCCGTGCTATCGAGCAGGATGTTAGTTCTTTACGAAAAATGATGGTATTGGCAAATCAAGAGCTGAGTATGAACGAGCCTTTACTTGCTCATGGAGATGTCAGTCAGGCTGATGTAATTAAGCTCCGTCGGCAAGTGGCAGAAATACAGGCGCAAATCACCAACAAACGCAATAAATACTTTGAAGAAGCGCAGTCGGAAATGACCAAGGCGCAAGAGGAGCTCAATACTGAGCTTGAACAGCTGCGCGACTACTCGCAAGTATTGCAAGAAAAAAACCTATATGCCCCAACCGATGGTAAGGTAAATAACATCCTTATTACCACTATTGGCGGGGTCGTAAAGCCTGGTGAGATTATTATGGAAATATTGCCAACCAGTAGCGATCTCATCGTTGAGGCCAAGATTAGCCCAATGGATATTGCTTATGTGAAAGAAGGTCAGGTGGCTACTGTCAAGCTGGATGCCTATGATTATTCTATATTTGGTGCTATGAATGGCAATGTGGTTTATATCAGTCCCGATACTCTGATGGAGCAAACACCGAAAGGTGAAGAGCCGTATTATCGAGCGCAAATCAAAATTACGGGCGCCGAGTTTGAAGACCACCGTGACGAAATAGTCATTAAACCAGGTATGACAGCCTCAGTCGATATCAAAGCCAAAGAACGCTCGGTGCTGTCCTATATTACCAAGCCTATCACCAAAACATTCTCTGAAGGGTTAGGTGAGCGTTAAGACTTGTATAAAGCTTTAAGCAGATGCGTTTACCATATATCTGCTATATTTTATTGATAGTAGTTTTCAACACATTTAGATAACTATTGAGTGAATTGAAGACGCGCCCTAACCCTGCCGTCAATCCTGTAAACATAAACTTGAGAGATTTTAGGGTGTGTCCCTAATCTGGAAAAGTAAGTATAAAGGCTTTGAAATAAAGAGACTATTTCAAACATGGCTCTCTAAATTATGGCAAGAACAGTGCTTAATGATAATACATGGGAACAACTCCAAAGTAGCATGAAGGCTCATGGCTGTCATACTTGGAAAAACGACAGACAAGTCATGGAAGCCATATTGTTTAGATGTTTGCATGTCCAGTATCAATCCTGTTTGCCAATGAACGATAACCTGCGCTTTTAAGGTGTGTTGTTTTTTCTTACCGCTGTAGTAGTCTCTTTGGTTTTTTTTGGACGCTCAATTGGGGTTTCGGTGGCATCGACAATGACGACTGA
>Ga0208435_100170_pt1 | contig 21003 bp, 19 predicted proteins | sample 24_taG_FD_184097 | JGI IMG/M metagenome (GOLD analysis project Ga0208435, IMG submission 184097) | Marine viral communities from Cariaco Basin, Caribbean Sea - 24_WHOI_OMZ (SPAdes) (version 2) | ecosystem: Environmental > Aquatic > Marine > Oceanic | place: Caribbean Sea: Cariaco Basin...
CGAGCGCCATAAAGACAACTTCAGCTTTGGAACACTGTCAGTTTCTTGGGCAATATAGAAAGGTCGGTTTTGACCGTTGCTTACGGGATGTGGTGGCGCTTGTTCCCGCTGTTAAACAAAAGCGAACATTCGCCTCGCATTCAATCCGAGCCAGTTTCTCTGGCTCAAGCCTGAAACTTCATCCTTTTTGGAGCTAAGGAATGGGCTCAAAACAGAGTTCCTGTGAGGGCCTTGGGTCGGCAAAGATGCCTGTAGAATTTATGGGCGTAATGAGGGATACCTGAATTACGCAAAATGTTTGCACAGTGCTGCGCACTTTTCACAAGCCAAACTTGTTACTCCTTGTTTTAGAAAAGACCTTTTTAGCCTCCTGGATTTAACTTGCAGAAATGTGCACAGATAAGCTGCGCGCAAACTTTTGATAGCGCCCGGGTTCGCAGAATATTGGAAAGGCAGCTAGTATTCCTCTGAAATGGATTGAGAATTCGCCCTATGAGGCAGGTCTATATTGAAAGAGCCGACCGGCTTTAGTGCAAATTCGTCAAAAAATGTCCTATCTCAACTCTGTAAGTGCCTTATTTCGGTAACGTGTCTACGATTACTATGATGTCGTAGGCATGCCGACCTAGATAATTGACTCATTGCCAATGGGGATGTGTCCGTCTATTTGGGTCCCCGGGGAGCAAGTCTACACAATGCGAATAAGGACAGGAGACGCATCGTGACTGAAGACAAGAAGCTGTCAGAAAATCCCGAGCATGACCTTGCTTCGAGATTCCCCACTGCATACACCATTCTTTTTGGCCTGATCGTTCTTGTAGCTGCGCTAACCTGGATTATCCCGGCCGGGCAATATGAGCGTGTCATGAATGAAGAGGTTGGGCGTGAAGTTGCCGTGCCCGGGACCTATCAAACCATGGACCCGAATCCTCAAGGCTTCGTCGATGTCATGCTGGCGCCGACAGCGGGCTTCTATGATCCCGACAGCTATGTCGCCAACGCCATCGATGTTGCTCTCTTTGTTCTGTTCCTGGGCGGCTTTCTCGGCGTGATGAATGCGACGGGGGCCATAGATACTGGGATTCGCAGCGCGATGCGGCATTTGAAAGGCCACGAAATCTGGATGATACCCATCCTGATGACATTGTTCGCCATCGGGGGCACGACCTATGGCATGGCCGAGGAGACCCTCGCGTTTTACTCCATTCTTATCCCGGTGATGATCGCCGCCGGCTACGATGTTGTAACCGGCATAGCCATTATTCTTATTGGCGCCGGAATTGGCGTGTTGGGCTCGACCATAAACCCGTTTGCTACCGTAATTGCGGCTAACGCTGCGAACATTCCGTTTACCGACGGCATCGTGCTCCGGTTCGTGCTCTTGGTGGGAGGGTTGGTTATCTGCGCTGCGTATGTGATGCGCTATGCCCACCGGGTCAAGCAGGATCCATCGCGGTCGGTTGTCGCCAAGCAGTGGGGGGCGCATCGTAAGTTGTTCCTGAAAGGTCATGATGAAGGATTTGAGGATGCAACTCTCAATGCCACTCAGATCATCGTATTGGTCATCTTCGCCATGACGTTCGCCGTCATGATCTGGGGCGTATCCTCCCAGGGCTGGTGGATGGCGCGCATGGGTGCTCTGTTCTTTGGCGCTGCCATTGTCATCGGCATTGTTGCCCGTCTGGGCGAGAAAAAGCTCACAGCCAGTTTTGTTGATGGTGCCCGGGATCTGTTGGGTGTTGCACTGGTGGTCGGGCTGGCCCGTGGCATCGTGGTGATCATGGATCAGGGCATGATCGCCGACACGATTCTTCACAGCGCGGAGACGTCACTGGGCGGGCTGCCCGAGCTTGCGTTCATCAACTTGATGTTCTGGATTGAAGTGGGTATGAGCTTCTTTGTGCCGTCGTCGTCTGGCCTCGCGGTGTTGTCGATGCCGATACTTGCGCCACTGGGCGATTTTGCGAACGTTGGCCGTGATCTGGTGGTTACCGCCTATCAATCCGCCAATGGCTTGGTAAACCTGATTAACCCGACCTTTGCCGTGGTGGTTGGTGGTCTGGCGATCGGACGGGTGTCCTATGATCGGTGGATCGCTTTTATCTGGCCATTGTTGCTGATCCTGACTGTGTTCATAAGTCTGATTATCAGCATCGGTACTCTTATCTGATTCCCTGGTAAAAAGGAGATTGCCATGTCTGAACTGACACTGGGTGTTCACTCGGAAACCGGCACGCTACGGCAGGTTATTGTCTGCCGCCCGGGCCTTGCGCACCGGCGCCTGACGCCCTCCAACTGCGATGCGCTGTTGTTTGATGACGTGTTCTGGGTCAAGCAGGCCCAGAAAGACCACGACGTGTTTTCCGGCCTCATGCGCGCCAAGGGCGTTGAAGTGCTGGACGTCAACGAATTGCTGGCTGAGACGCTGGATATTGGGAAGGCGCGCAAATGGATATTGGATCATCGCATTACCTGGAACGAAATCGGTGTCGGGATGGTCTCGGATCTACGTGCCTGGATGGACGAACTGCCGGGGACCAGGCTGGCAGAGTTTCTTATTGGAGGCCTTGAAGTAGCCGATCTGCCTTTTGATCCGGTTGGCCTGTTTGGCAACCATCTCGGTCATTACGGCTTCGTGTTGCCGCCACTGCCAAACTTACTGTTCACCCGCGATAACAGCGCCTGGATCTATGGTGGCGTCACCCTGAACCCCATGTACTGGCCGGCGCGGAAGCCTGAAACCCTGCTTATGGCCGGCATCTACAAATTCCACCCCAAATTCGCCGGCAAAGTCAATGTGCACTGGGGCGACCCGCTGAAAGATCACGGTCTTGCTTCTCTGGAGGGTGGGGATGTCATGCCGGTGGGTAATGGTGCCGTGCTGGTGGGCATGGGCGAACGCTCGTCCCCTCAAGCCATCGGTCAGCTGGCCAAGTTGCTCTTTGCAAGTGGCACAGCCGAGCGGGTGGTTGCCTGCCAGATACCCAAATCCCGTTCAGCCATGCATCTGGATACCGTCTTTACATTCTGTGGCGGCAATGTGGTCACGACGTTCAAGGAAGTGGCCGATGAAATGGTCTGTTATGACCTGCGCCCCGGAGAGGGCAAGAAACATCTCGCTTTTCGTCAGGATCCACGTCCATTGTTCGAAGTAGTTGCGGACGTACTGGGTTACAAGCAACTGGAGATCGTTCCCACTGGCGGTAATGACCCGGCGGAGCGAGAGCGTGAGCAGTGGAATGATGGCAACAACGTCCTGGCGCTTAGCCCGGGAGTCGTTATTGGCTATGATCGCAACGACGATACCAACGCCGCACTGGAAGCGGCAGGCATCGAAGTGTTGGCAATACCGGGAGCAGAACTCGGGCGTGGCCGTGGTGGCGGCCGCTGTATGAGCTGTCCAACGATGCGTGATCCCGTTTAACCGGAAAGGACAACCGTTATGGCATTCAATCTCAAGAACCGACACTTCCTTACCCTGAGGGATTTTAGCCCCAGGGAAATCGCCTTTTTACTGAAGCTGTCTGCGGATCTGAAAACCGCCAAGTATGCTGGCACCGAAGTGCCCAAGCTCGAGGGCAAGGACATTGCACTGATCTTCGAGAAGAACTCCACGCGCACCCGGGTCGGGTTTGAAGTTGCTGCCTTCGACCAGGGGGCGCGGGTAACCTACCTGGGGCCGACCGGTACTCACATCGGCCACAAGGAATCGGTGAAGGATACGGCGCGGGTCCTTGGTCGGGTCTACGATGCCATCGAGTACCGGGGGTTCGGGCAGTCCGTCGTGGAAGAGCTGGCCCAGTATGCCGGCGTGCCGGTCTACAACGGACTCACCAACGAATTTCACCCTACCCAGATACTGGCGGACTTCCTGACCATGCAGGAGCATGTGGAAAAGCCGCTGCGGGATGTGGCCTACGTGTTTATCGGCGATGCCGCCAACAATATGGGCGACAGCCTGCTGATCGGTGGCGCCAAGATGGGTATGGACGTGCGCTTGTGCGCACCAAAAGCCTGCTGGCCTGGACAGGCCGTTCAGGAGGAGGCCCATGCGTTGGCGGCTGAAACCGGAGCCCGAATCACCATCACGGAGGATGTTGACGCCGCGGTTGCCGGCGTCGATTTCGTGTATACCGATGTCTGGGTCTCGATGGGTGAGTCGAAAGAAAAGTGGGCCGAGCGTATCAAACTGCTGATGCCTTACCAGGTCAATGCCTCGTTGATGGCGAAAACCGGCAATCCCAGGGTGCGGTTCATGCATTGTCTGCCGGCCTTCCACAACACCGAGACTGTGGTGGGGAAGGAGATTCAGGAGACCTATGGCATTAACGCCATGGAGGTGACTGAAGAGGTCTTCGAAAGCTCCGCTTCGATTGTTTTCGACCAGGCCGAGAACCGCATGCACACCATCAAGGCCGTCCTCGTGGCGACCCTGGGAGGCTGACATGCTGGTAGTGGCAGCGTTGGGTGGTAACGCCCTCCTTAAGCGCGGGGAGCCGCTCACTGCGGAGGTCCAGCGCAACAATGTGCAGATTGCGGCACGATCGCTGGCAGCGGTTGTCCGGGCCGGCCACGATCTTGTGGTCACCCATGGTAATGGGCCACAGGTGGGGTTGCTGGCTTTACAGGGCGCCTCCTATAAACCGGATGAGGCCTACCCGCTGGATGTCCTGGGTGCGGAAACCGAGGGCATGATCGGTTATATGATCGAGCAGGAACTGGAAAATGCCCTCGGGCATGACCGGCCGGTAGCGACGCTGCTGACGCAAGTCGTAGTCGACCCCAAGGACCCTGCGTTCGAGAAACCGACCAAGTTTGTGGGGCCGGTCTATGACCGAGAAGAGGCCGAGCGCCGGGCAGCCGGTGCGGGTTGGAGTATTGCGCCGGACGGTGACAAGTGGCGCCGGGTGGTGCCTTCTCCGAAGCCCCTGGAAATACCGGACATGCGCGTACTGAAATTACTGCTCGATCAGGGCGTGGTCGTGGTGTGTGCCGGGGGGGGTGGAATACCCGTTCTGCGCAGGGACGACGGCAGCATGGTCGGCATTGAGGCGGTCATCGACAAGGACGCCGCCAGTGCACTGCTGGCCAGGCAACTGAGCGCGGAGGCGTTGCTCCTTTTAACGGATGTTGATGCGGTCTACCGGGATTTCGGTACCGACCAGTCGATGGTGCTTTCGGAACTCACAGTGTCGGAGGCGCGGGCACTGGATATGCCGGCCGGGTCCATGGGGCCGAAACTGCACGCCGCCTGCGATTTTGCCCAGGCGGGCGGGATCAGCGGCATTGGGCGGTTGCAGGATGCGGTGGCCATACTGGAAGGATCGGCGGGCACTCGCGTGTCGGACGGGTAACGGGCGTGTTGAAACGCATCCTTTTGGTCGTTTTCTTCTAGCTTTCGATAGAATGCTGTTCATGAAGGGGTTAGGCTGATTGGAGGAGGTGTCACGACTCTTTATGCAGTTTATTACCAGACCCCGTATCCTGAAATCTGTATACCTAGGGAAGACTCATGCCTGATTCAAAAGCCCACTTCGGCCTAAAAGGCCTTATAGCGTTGTGTGTTGTGGTAATCATTCTGGCCGCTATTGTCTGGCGGGTCATGACCGACGAGGCCCCTCTGTCCGAGCATATTGCCTCGGGTAATGGTCGTATCGAAGCCACGGAAATCGACATCGCCACCCGTCTCGCCGGTCGACTGGAAAGCTTCTCCGTTGCGGAAGGCGACTTGATCGAGGCTGGCCACCCAGTAGCGGAGATGGATACCGATGAACTGGAAGCCAAGTTGGCTGCCGCCGAGGCCAACCTGAACCAAGCGCGCGAAAATAAACGCCTAGCAGAGGCTGTTGTAAACCAACGGGAAAGCGAGCTGCGCCTGGCGCGGGCAGAGTTGGCTCGCTTCGAGAGCCTGATGGAAAAAGGCCATGTTTCCCGCGAACAGTTTGATCAGGCACAAACCAAGGCTGAAACAGCTGCGGCTGCTTTGCAGGCAGCCAGAGTTCAGGTTGCTTCGGCCGGTGCGGGTATTGACGCCGCGCAAGCCAGTATTCGTGGGATAAAAACAACAATTGATGACAGTCACCTGGAGAGCCCGGTGGGTGGGCGGGTGCTGTATCGGTTGGCTGAGCCTGGCGAGGTTCTCGCTGCCGGTGGAAAAGTTGCTACAGTGCTGGATGTGACTGATGTCTACATGACCATTTTTCTGCCAACATCGCAGGCAGGCAAAGTCAGGGTTGGAGCGGATGCACGGATTATACTTGATGCCCTGCCAGATTATGTGATCCCGGCGGAAGTTAGCTTTGTTGCCGCAGAAGCCCAGTTTACGCCGAAATCCGTAGAGACCCAGAGCGAACGTGAGAAGTTGATGTTTCGGGTCCGGATCCGCATCGATGCAGACCTGTTGAAAGCCTACCGCGATCGAGTTAAAGCTGGCGTGCCCGGTGTTGCCTACGTCCTGCTCGACGAAAGTCAGGGTTGGCCAGCTCATTTGCAGGTAACTTTGCCCAATGACTGACACCGTTGCTCGCCTGGAGGGCGTTAGCCACGTTTATGGTGGGCTTCAGGCACTGACTGATATTCATATTGAGATACCTTCCGGTCGCATGATCGGCCTAATAGGACCGGATGGCGCGGGAAAATCCACGCTTTTGGGGCTGATCGCCGGTGCCCGGAAACTGCAAGCCGGGTCATTGGAGGTGCTTGGCGGCGATATGGGGAGTCAGCAGTTTCGCAATCGGCTCGCGCCGCGCATTGCTTACATGCCTCAAGGGTTGGGAGGTAATCTTTACCACGCACTGACTGTTGATGAGAACATTGGCTTTTTTGCTGATCTCTTCGGGCTGACCGGTGATGGGCGAAAACAACAGATCCACCGGCTGCTGGAGGCCACTGGGTTACTCCCTTTCAGGAATCGACCGGCCGGCAAGTTGTCGGGGGGTATGAAACAGAAGCTCGGCCTCTGTTGCGCCCTGATCCATAACCCCGATCTATTGATACTCGACGAACCCACCACCGGTGTCGACCCTTTGTCCCGTGCCCGTTTCTGGGATCTGATTGATAAAATTCGAGCCCAGCAAGCAGGTATGAGCGTCCTGGTAGCCACCGCCTATATGGAAGAAGCGGAACGGTATGACTGGTTGGCTGCTCTGGATGGCGGAGCTATTCTGGCGACTGGCTCGCCCAGGGAGCTGCGTGCGCAGACTAACACTAGAACGCTGGATGAAGCTTTCATCGTTCTGTCGTCAGGAACTGCCGACGAAACCGCCAGAGACAATATAGAGGCCGAAGCTTCCCTGGCAGCGTCCCATACGATGGATACCGTCCCTGCCATCGAGGCAAACCATCTGACCCTGCGGTTTGGCGACTTTACTGCGGTTAAAGACGTCAGTTTCTCGATTTCCAGAGGGGAGATATTTGGCTTCCTTGGCTCCAATGGCTGTGGCAAGACCACGACCATGAAGATGTTGACTGGGCTATTGCCTCCTTCCGAGGGTGACGTTTTACTCTTTGGTAAGCCACTGGATGCCAGGGATCTGAGCACAAGGCAGCGCGTTGGCTATATGTCGCAGGGGTTCTCCCTGTATGGGGAACTGACGGTGAGGCAGAATCTCGAACTGCACGCCCGTTTGTTTCACCTTCCAGTAGACCAGGTCAGTATCCGGGTGGATGAGCTGGCACAGGAGTTCGGGCTGGCCGATGTAATGGATCAGCTGGCGAGTCATCTACCACTGGGGGTTCGCCAGCGGCTTTCATTGGCCGTGGCTGTTGTACATCGACCTGAATTGCTGATCCTCGACGAACCAACTTCAGGTGTTGATCCTGGCGCCCGGAACCAGTTCTGGGCATTGCTTTTCCGCCTGTCCCGTGAGGATGGGGTGACCATATTTATTTCTACCCATTTTATGAACGAGGGTGAGCGGTGTGACCGAATTTCCCTTATGCACGCCGGTGAGGTGCTGGCGTCCGACAAGCCGGATGTACTGATCCGGGAGGCCGGTGAGCAAAACCTTGAGGGGGCATTCATGCGAACCCTTGAGACTGCCACTGGAACCGAGGACATCGGCAGCGGAGCTGTACTCACCGGTGGTCATGGGGACGAGCCGGAACATCGATGGTTCAGTTTCCGGAGATTGTGGGCCTATGGACACCGAGAGGCACGGGAGTTGATCCGGGACCCAATCCGTATGGCGTTTGCCTTTATCGGCTCGGCCCTGCTGATGTTGATACTTGGTTATGGCATTACTCTTGATGTAGAAGATTTGTCTTTTGCGGTATTGGACCAGGATCAGACTCCGCAAAGTCGGGATTACGTCACCGCATTTTCCGGATCGCGGTATTTTATCGAGCGCCCCCCCATCAATGACATGTTGGAATTGGGAAAGAGAATGCAATCTGGAGAGCTGAGTCTCGCGCTCGTGATCCCTCCGGGTTATGGCAAAGATCTGAAGCGAGGACAGGACACCGAAATCGGAGTCTGGATTGACGGTGCCATGCCGTTCCGGGGTGAGACCATTGCCGGTTATGTTGAGGGAATCCACTACAGCTACCTGGCGGACCTGGTATTTCGTACCTATGGAACCGTTCCGACACTAAGCCTCGTCTCAATTGAAGACAGGTATCGGTATAATCAGGATTTCAGGAGCCTGGATGCGATGGTGCCCGCAGTTATCCCCATCCTGCTTATTTTTATTCCTTCCATCCTGATGGCTCTGGGTATCGTTCGGGAAAAAGAGCTGGGGTCGATCACTAACCTATACGTTACCCCGGTAACACGCCTTGAGTTCCTGTTGGGAAAGCAACTCCCGTACATCGCTTTCAGTATGATCAGTTATGTCAGTCTAGTGATGCTGGCGGTTTGGATATTTGAGGTACCACTCAAAGGGGGATTATGGACACTATCGCTCGGAGCCCTGTTGTACGTGGTTGTGACCACTGGGCTTGGGCAGGTTATTTCAGCCTTTGCCTCCACCCAGATTGCTGCATTGGCAGCAACTGCGATTATTACTCTCTTGCCCACCGTCCAGTTCTCCGGTCTGACTGAGCCGGTATCCTCTCAGGAAGGGGTGGGTGCGCTCATTGGTGAGTTCTGGCCCGCAACCTGGTTTCTTCAGGTCAGCCGGGGGGTTTTTACCAAGGGACTATCCTTCATTGACCTTCAGCAGACGTTACTAAGCCTGGCAGCCTTCATCCCGGTGTTAACGTTGATATCGGTCGTTCTGCTCAAGAAACAGGGGCGCTAACGGTGAAGTCACTGGCGAATATCTGGAATCTTGGCCTCAAGGAGTTGCGCAGCCTTTTGGGCGATAAAGTGCTGATGGTGTTTGTTCTGCTGGCATTCACTCTGATTATCTATACGGCGGGCTCGGCCGGATCCATGGAATTGAACAATGCCCCCGTGGCCGTGGTAGATGAGGATCAGACCATACTGTCAGGGCGGATTATTCAGTCTTTCCAGCAGCCATGGTTTCTCAAGCCAGATCTGATCCGATACGACCAGATTGATACCATGCTCGACCGGGGATCACATACCTTCGTTCTGGTTATACCTGAAGGCTTTGAGCGGGATGTGCGAAAAGGTCACGTTGTCAGTGTGCAGCTGAATATCGACGCAACCCGAATGACCCAGGCGTTTATCGGGGCCAATTACATTCAATCGTTTGTAATGACCGAAGTTGCGGAATTCATCGAGCCTGGCAGTGGCTCAACGGAGCTCCCGGTTAACCTGGTGAATCGGGTAAGCTTTAACCCCAACCTTGAGGGTTCCTGGTTCGGGGGAGTGATGGAGCTGATTACCGAAATTACCCTGATCAGCATTATTCTGACCGGTGCCGCCCTGATCAGGGAACGGGAGCACGGCACCATCGAGCACCTGATGGTGATGCCGTTGCGCTCCTACGAGATCATGGCGGCCAAAGTCTGGGCCAATGCGTTGGTGGTAATGATTGCGGCCACGCTATCGGTGACTGTGGTTATTCAGGGTTGGCTTCAGGTGCCCGTTGCTGGATCTGTTTTACTTTTCCTCTTCGGGGCCTTGATTCACCTGTTCTCCACGACCGCCATTGGCATTCTGGTTGGCACCGTGGCCCGAACCATGCCTCAGTTCGGTCTCTTGCTGATACTGATCATACTGCCGCTACAGCTGCTATCTGGCGGGATTACACCGCGGGAGAGCATGCCGGACCTCGTTCAGGAAATCATGCTACTGGCACCGACGACTCACTTTGTGAGCCTGGCTCAGGGGATTCTGTATCGCGGTGCCGGTCTTGATGTGGTGTGGCCTCAGTTTTTGGCTCTGACTGCCATCGGAGCGGTGTTTTTCGGGGCAGCTCTGGTGTTGTTCCGGCGTCATATGTCTGTGTGAACGCACTTTCCTGGCTGCCCCTTCTGTATCACATGTTAGGATGGTGGCGTCCTTCGTAAATTTTAACGCGATCAATTTCGACGCCGTCGAACTTTCTCACATACGTGTCCTGGTCGACCTGCTCGAAGACGCTACAGCCGCCCCGGTGGCCATAGCCGATGCTGGTACAGAACTCTCCGTCTTTCACCTCCCATGTTCCGATATAACGGGTATAGCCGGATGCCTGCTCGGCTCGCTTGTCGCGGCCGTAGATTTTTCCGTCTTCAGAAAAGTACTCGTAGAAGGTGTGTCGGCGCTTGCCGTCTTCTCGATAGTCGGCTTGCAGAGTATTACCTATCAGCGCATCACGAATCTGTTCCCCATCAAGAACATCTTGACCCATAACGACACCTGACGATGAAATAAGAACGGCTAGTGCACTGAACTTAATAAGTTTTCTCACTTTTATATCCCTTCCTAGATGTTTGGACTCAAGTATAGATCACCGGCCCAATTTTGCTACTTTGACCTGCTTGCCAGTGCACTAACCGCTGATAGTTCTTTTTTAAGTGTTTGAAAAGTCGTGAAGCCAGCCACTTTCAAACGTTGCGTCCGAAATGCCGAGCTCACGACAGTTCTCTCCGGGACCGGTGTACCAAATTAGACTTGTTTCAGGACGAAGGCAATCTGCTCTTCAGCGTAACGGGATCACTTCATGCCATGATCTCCTGCTCAGCGCCAGATCTTGCCGAGTTTTCCAGTTTTAAATGAACTGGAACTCAGGGGTCAAAGCTGGGGACGAGCGACGCGTTCTGCTCTGTTTACTCCGATTTGAACAATTTTAAGGCAGACAACGATGTCTATGGATACTCACACGGTGCCCAGATGATATTGGCGTTAGCCAACCTCCTTAGCGAGAGCTCACAGAGTTCGGGCTTTATAGGCCATATTGGAGGGGATGATTTCATCTCGCTTGTAAGCGGCGCCGACACCCGAGCAGAACACGTCTGCAAAGAAATCCTGGGTCGCTTCGCGAAGATAGCTCCCTCATTCTATAGCGAGGAACATCAAAGAGCTTGCGGACATCCTGGTGGAGCTAAAAGCGCAAGCTCAAAAAGAGCCAGGAAATAGTCTTTTTATTGATAGGCGGCACGAACCAAAGCTCCCCACCCCTTGGAAGGCGACCCGACTTCACGACTGTTCACCTCACGCTTCAATAGCGCCAGGTCAGAGACAGAGTGCCGAAGCTGAAGCTCTCTTTGTCCGATTGTTCTTCCCCTGTCGTGGCTCTGAGGATCAGGGCCGCCTGGAGACTTTGCCATTGCCGGGTTGCACCGATACCGATCTGAGCCAGCATGAGATTTTCCTCGAAGCGGTAGGGACCGGCGTTATCTTTCAGATTGGAATAGGGAACATATTCGAGTCCCAGGGCGATAAAAACGGACCAGCCCGTCCCTGCATTATTAAATGTTGCCGGAAGTCCGACTGTGCTGGAAGTTCCGGCGTAATCGGGTACAAAATTCGGTGGTAGATATTTGCCTGTTCGCCAAATACAGCCGATCCTGGTATGAGATCGAAGGCTGGAAATCATGGCCGAACCGACCCAAGCAAGCTCCTGTTCCAAATTCCCTTTGCGACCGCTACGCCACACCTTTTGAGCATGCGTGCTCTGTAGGCCGCCGACCACATTTGTGCCGAGTTGGAAATCCCAGCCCCTGGGTTCTTCACTTCCGGTTAGTTTGTGAACCCATTTTTGGGAGGCTTCCGCTCCGCTTTCCGGACCTACTAAGCCCACATGAGCCCCGTAGCCCGTAATACGGTCCGCGTCCCAACTCCAGACAGTAGTGCTCAGTATAAGGTAACCTGCATAGGGAAGGTCATCGGGACTGGGTTGCTCTTGCGAAATGTCATCAGGAGTAACCATCAGCTGCCGAAGACTGAATGAGACCGCCTGCTCCTGGGTTTCTAGATCAATGCCCGGAACCGCATCCAGCCATTGCCCCATCGCTCGGGATAACCGGGAAGTGGTGGCCTCTGGGTCTCTGGATGACGAAGTGAGATATGACAAGCGCACACCATTTGTGTAGCCCTGATCAAGGCCCAGAAGTAGGTCGTTGTCCCATGAGAGGTTGAATGTATCTGCGTGGGCGCAGAAGAGTAGAAGCGCTATTAGCAATAGCACCTTTACAGGTGCGCGCACCGAAAAAACAAGATATGCCATTCGAGTAGCGAAGCCCCATGCAGTCAGTGAGCAAGCTATTCTCTTTCCTGCTGAGCTGAATGGAAAGCCATGATCTTCGTCGGAAACCCTCAGTGCCTTTGAAGATCTGAACAAGAATTCTTGGCTATTTCACCTAACAGGATTGAAGAACATTATTTTTGGTACTGGGCGACCTCCCTCGCCAAGATAGCTTGCAGGGCTATCAGGTCCTCATCACTGAACGAGGCATCGGTCTGATAGGCAGGAGTATATATCTGCTGCAAGATTTTAGAACCAAAGATTTCTATAGCTGTCGTGGTTCGCCAAAAAACAACAAATAAGATGAAGTTTCCACTTAAATCTGTAGTTGGGAAAACCAACCACGGTCCGGTAGCGCCCGAGGAAGAAAGGGATGTAGAGCAAAAGGGGGTCATTAAATATCTGCGAAAAGAAAGAGTGGGCAGTTACAAGCAGTCCTATCACCCACTATCTATGATCAAGCTACCGGAGGCCACTCTTTTACCGGTGCCAACACACGATGAAATGTGAGGTGCATGACTCTGATGTGGCTTTTCTCTTTTTTGACTGGATTGGAGTGATGATTAAATGATGAATGTGATAATCGTAAGTTCACGGAGCAATGATCCGCTGTGCTAAGAAGTGTCCAATGCGGTGAGGCTGTTGTTCGGCTACTCTGAATGTTCGCTTTGCGACCGGAGCGTACAATTTATGGTGCCGAACTGCGGCCAACTTATGATGACGTTACCAAACCGCCCGGTTAGGTTTGGTCGTCTATACTCATCAAGGGCGTGTGAATAAGGGGGAGCTATGATGCGTTATCTTACGGTTCTGTTATTCACGGTGTTTTTTGCAAGTAGTGTTTTCGCCAGCCATTGTCCTACGCTGGTGCACAAGATTGATGAACAACTGAAGACGGTTCAACTGGACAGTGCAACGGAAGCCCGGGTGAAGGAGCTCCGGGATCGGGGTGAATTGCTGCACAAACAGGGTAAGCACGGCGAGTCTGTAAAGGTGCTTAATAAAGCGATTGATGAGCTGGACGCTGCGATGTAACGTTTCCAGTACGCTTGGCCAGTTCGCGTCCGCCTGCTGAATGAGTCTTTTGGGGTCTGCTAGTCTTTTGTTTTGAAGTGTCTGGTTGTAGTTCAGGAGCAGGCGGCCATCCCTGTTGCCTACACGTAACGGGTCCGCCGCTTTTCACGTTGCTTGATTTCTCTTCTTATGCCCTGATTATTCCTACAACTCACCCATCAGAGGCAGATGAATTATGACTGACGTTCGACACCTGGTGTGTCCCCATTGCCACAAAGTGAACCGTGTACCGGCCGAGAAGCTGTCAGCCGGCGGCAATTGTGGCGCCTGTAAACAACCGCTGTGGCCAGATCAGATTCTGGAGTTAACGGAACAGAGCTTTGCTGCACACACGAAACGCAGCGATGTGCCTGTGCTGGTGGACTTCTGGGCCAGTTGGTGTGGCCCGTGTAAAGCGATGGCTCCCCAGTTCGAGCTGGCTGCGAGAGATTGGAATGGGAAAGTCCGCTTTGCCAAGCTGAACACCGAACAAGCGCCTGGGCCAGCCGGTCAGTTTGCGATTCGCAGTATTCCTACCGTGATTTTGTTTCAGAACGGCCGGGAAGTCGCCCGCCAAAGCGGTGCCATGAATCAGGCGCAGATTAATCAGTGGCTGCAATCCAAAAGTATTAGTTAAATAATCGTAACGTATTGAAATGTAAATAAAAGGTAAGGGCGCGCCCTCGTGTGTTTCTGATAATCTCGAATGGTTCAAAACTGAAAAGTGCCTGATGGGGCGCTGGAGAACTGCTCTCCTGCCTTTCATCTCGGGCAGGTCAGGCCACCTGAACCAGGGGATTTAGATCATGAACATGAAACCACTGCTCGTTTTTTTGTCTTTGAGTGCGGCCTCATTGGGAGCCGTTGCCGATGACACCGCCGATGCGGCGTTGGGTGGCGGTATTGGCGGCGCAATTGGGGCTGCCATTGGCAATGAGGTAGGTGGCAGAGATGGCGCTATTCTCGGCGGAGCCGTGGGTGCGGCAACGGGAGCAACCATTACCACCAAAGACCACGGAGAACACGATCGTGATTATGATCGCCGTCGTTATGACTACGACGATCGCCGTTCTTACAAGACGTCTCGTGGCCATTTCTGCCCACCGGGCCAAGCCAAGAAGGGCAACTGCTGAAACGCGACATGCCTGCTATTTGGTTTGTTTGCCCCGTCCTAAATTAACTTGACGGTTTTAGCATCAATTCCCCCGAGTCCCCATGGCGCGGGGCTTTTGAGTGGTTAACCCGAGGTTCCCAACACAGTTATCCACAGCTTTTGTGGGTAACGTTCGTGGTAATACCGGTTAGTCCATAAGCCAGTACTAACCAGAATCTGTTCGTCTTGTCAGGTTGGTACATCGAAGCGTTCGATGAGCTGGACGCTTCGAGGCCACTATTCCAGAACTTCTGGCCAATTGGCGTTGGCCTGCTGAATGAACCCATCGGGGTTCTTCAGCCATCGGTCCTGAATAGATTGGCTGTAGTTTAGGTACAGGCGGTCGTCCCGGATGGTCCAGTGTTGTGGATCACCTTTCGCAAGGTAGCCTTGGGCTACTGCCCAGGCGCAGTAGCCGCCATAGACGGGGGTAAAGCGCTCCCGGTTGTTCGGTTTGACCGGCAGAGGCTTGGCATGTTCCCGATCTTGGCCAGACTGCCTCTGCTGAGACGGATTCTCTATAACCATATAGCCTTCCCGTATAGCCTATTTTTGCATCAAATCCCTCGAGCCCTTGTGCCTCAAGGCTTATGGCGGTTTAACCCTAGCTTCCCAACAATGTTATCCACAGCTTCTGTGAGTAACGTACGTGGGAATACAGGTTTACCCATAGCTCGGTGCTGACCAGAATCCCCCGCCTAATGTATTTAATCGCTTGCTCATTAACGGGCCAGGGTTTAACGGGAGCCCCTATGAAAGCTGTACTCGATGTTTATTTGAAGTCTTCGCTGGTGCTGCGCATTGGTATTGCGCTGGTTCTGGGTTTGGTGGTTGGTCTTGTAGGCGGGCCGGTGGTGGCCGAATGGTTGAACCCGCTTGGGGAACTGCTGCTGAAGCTGTTGAAGTTTCTGATTGTGCCGATTGTGCTGTTCACGCTGATGGTGGGCATCAACCAGGCGAACCTTTCCAGCATGGGCCGTGTAGGTCGGAAGCTGCTGGGTTTCTATGTGCTGACTTCGGCGCTGGCCATTGCGGTGGGGCTGTCGGTGGCTTCCTTTTTCGAACCCGGTAGCGGCCTGGAGTTATCGTCGTCGGCCAGTGTCGAGGTGCCGGAGAACCCGGGCTTTGTTCAGGTGCTGTTGAACATTGTGCCTGCCAATATTGTGGAGGCCTTTGCCAAGCCGAATCTGCTGGGGATTATTTTCACCGCGATTGTGTTTGGTGTGGCCCTGCTGAAATTGCGGGAATCAGACGCTCATCGCGAGTCTGCGGATAAGTTGTACGGTGTGGTGTCTGGCCTGAACGATGTCACCATGAAGGTGATGTCTGGGGTGCTTCAGTACGTGCCGATTGGCGTGTTTGCGATTGTTGCCAGTACCGCCGGTGAGCAGGGTATGGCCACGATACTGGCGCTTGGCGATATGGTTATGGTGTTGTACATCGCTCTGGCGGTGCAGCTGGTGGTCTACGGGGTTCTGATGCGCCTGAATGGTGTTAGCCTACGCGACTTTATTCGTGAAGCACGGGCACCGGTCGCCACGGCCTTCGCGACCCAGAGCAGTTCCGGGACTCTGCCATTGACGCTAAACGCAGCCCGTCGAATGGGTATTCCTCAGCGCATCTACGGTTTCAGCTTGCCGCTGGGAGCCACCATCAACATGGACGGCGCGGCTATCCGCATTGCCATTTCCGCTGTGTTTGCGGCCAATGTGGTGGGGGTGCCACTGGACTTCGTCACCATGCTGGAAATTGTGCTGATCGGTACTCTGGCCTCTATCGGTACTGCCGGTGTGCCGGGCGCGGGCATTGTTATGATCGCCACGGTGTTTGCTCAGGTGGGGCTGCCCATTGAAACCGTCGCCTTACTGGTATCGATTGACGCACTCGTGGGTATGGGGGCGACCGCCATGAATGTCACCGGGGACCTGGTGGTTACCTCGGTGATTGGCCGTTCTGAGGAGAAGCATGAGTCGGTGCCGGAAAGCTCGATGGAGCTGGAGCAGCAGTTGTCTTAGGGCGCTGATGCCACAGCTGGTTATAATGCCGTACTTTTAACCGTTGCAGAGAATCTTATGCAAATCGAAAAGAATAAAGTGGTGTTGTTCCACTACAGCGTGCGTGATGAGCAAGACACCGTTGTTGAAACCTCCCGCGGCGGCCAGCCGAATGCCTATCTGCATGGCCACGGTGGTGTTATTCAGGGGCTGGAAGAAGCTCTGGAAGGCCGCGAGGCAGGCGAGGTTTTCAGCGTAACCATCGGCCCGGAAAAAGCCTATGGGCCCCGTAAGCCGGATGCCATTCAGCGCGTGCCGGTGAAGCATTTGATGGGCGCCAAGCGCTGGAAGAAAGGCATGGTTGCTCAAGTTCAAACCGAGCAGGGCCCGCGCCACGTGGTAGTTGCCAAGGTCGGCCTTAAGTTTGCGGATGTAGACACCAACCACCCGATGGCGGGTAGAACACTCACCTTCGATATCGAGATCATCGAAGTGCGCGATGCCGATGCGGAAGAGATCGCACACGGTCACGCCCATGGGCCGGGTGGGCATCACTAATCCGAGGTAATGGCCGAGGCTCTATTCTTTCTCGGTCATATTATCCGCCGACGGATTTTTCATTTTATCTTTCTTTTTCATGTCGGAATGGTCGCCTTTTTTCGAGTCCATTTCGTCAGCTTTGCCTGTGGGGTCGCCGGTATTGTATTTCGACTTCGTGGACTCCTCGTGTCGCTCTGAGGACTGCTTACCTTTCTCGGCGTGGGAATCCATCTCTTGCTCACCCACATCCTTATCCTCACTACCGTGATGAGCGGCTAGCAAGGTGGCTGAGCCCAAGGCTATGGTGGGGGTGATCAGAGCATAGAATGCGAGTGCATGGAGCTTTTTCATAGAAATCTCCTTCGTATAGAATGCTCCTCGCGGTCGAAATGTCCGCTATGAGCGTTTCAACACATTGAGTGCAGGGTGATCTCTTGAGTTAAGCTCTGGGAGCGGTGCTTATCAACTCAGGATGTTGACCTCGAATGCCGGATATCACTTAAGGGTTAGGCTCTGTTGTGTATAAATTTAAAACTCTGGTAGTTATCTTCCTGTTGCTCATAGTCGGATGCACCAATATCACCAGCGATGTGGCCAGAACCATTCATCCAGCGCCGTCGTCTTCTTTGCAGGCAAGCAAGCTGTTCTCAGCCGCTAGCGGGTTTTTCACCGAGGCGGGTTACCAGTGCAATGCCTACCATGACCCTAGTGCCCTTCGTTGCGCGAAAGAGCTTCGTGATCTTTATATCCATCAGACCCAAGCGGTGGTGGAGATCTATCCCCGGGATGAAACTTACCCCCATACCCTGGTGACTAGCCGATGGGATGAAGGGCTGATTCCGGGCGAGTTTATTTCCAGTGAGTTCACTAATCCTGACGTGAAGGCATTTTGTGAGTATCTGCAAGCGCAGGCGTTGGGCAGTTGCCGGATGATCAAATAGTAAAAGGAATGACGAATGACTCTAGGATGGGTAGTTGCAGGTACCATTGGCCAGTTTCTTCTGGCATACATGATGTTTATGCTGGTGGTGTTCGGGTTCAGTGCCATTAGCAACACGCACCGGCTCTCGCCGTTTGATTCGTCGGTGTTGGATTCGGCCATGTACTCCGTGCCCGCAAGTTGCATTGTCAGTGCGATCGTTGTGATTGTGCTGTATCGCATGGGCGCGGGAAAGCTGGCGTACCTTTGGTACATGGCTCCGTTGTTTTTGTTTTCGGGGTATTTGGTTTACATCAAGCTGTTTATTAAGCCGGATTCCATTCTGTAATTCCTCACGGCGAACCGCCGCAAAGAGAGTTCTGGCCATTCAACGATTAAGCCCATGCCCATGAACGCCCCCTTCAAACTGCGCCCCTACCAGCAAGAAGCCGTCGAGGCTACGCTGAAGCATTTCCGTAAATCGGATGAATCTGCGGTGATCGTACTGCCGACCGGTGCGGGTAAAAGCCTGGTGATCGCGGAATTGGCGCGCCTGGCTAAGCGCAAGATTCTGGTGCTGACCCATGTGAAAGAGCTGGTGGAACAAAACCACGCCAAGTACGAGAGCTATGGGTTAACGGGCGGGATTTTCTCCGCCGGGCTGAAGCGCAAGGAAAACCGGCATCAGGTGACCTTTGCCAGTGTGCAGTCGGTGTCGGCGAATCTCGATCAGTTCAAAGATGAATACTCGCTGGTGATCATCGACGAATGCCATCGCGTAAGCGGGGAGGATACCAGCCAGTATCAACGCATCATTGAGTTGCTGAAACAGCAGAACGATTCCCTCAAATTGCTAGGGCTTACCGCCACGCCATACCGGTTGGCCATGGGCTGGATTTACAGCTATCACTACCGGGGGTTTGTGCGTAGTGAGCAAGACAAGCCTTTTGTGAATTGTATTTACGAGCTGCCCCTCAGCTATATGATCAATCGCGGGTATCTCACCAAACCCGAGCTGGTGAATGCTGCGGTGGCGCAATACGATTTCTCTGCGCTGGTGCAGGACCGTTTTGGCGAATACGCCGAGAAGGATGTGAACGAGTTACTGAGCAAACATCAGCGCGTTACCCGAGCCATTATTGAGCAGGTAATGGAGCTGGCGGCTGAACGTAAAGCGGTAATGATCTTTGCGGCTACGGTGGCGCACGCGAAGGAAATCACCGGGTATTTGCCCGAGCACGAAACCGCGTTGATTACTGGCGCGACTGATCTGGCTGAGCGGGATTCGCTGATTCAGCGCTTCAAGCAGCGGCAGTTGAAGTATCTGGTGAATGTGTCGGTACTCACCACCGGCTTCGATGCCCCTCATGTAGATTTCATCGCCATTCTTCGGCCGACCCAGTCGGTCAGCTTGTACCAGCAAATCGTTGGCCGTGGCCTCCGGTTGGATGACGGTAAGCAGGATTGTCTCGTGATTGATTACGCGGGCAACAGCGTGAACCTGCATCACCCGGAAGTGGGGGAGAAGAAGCCGAACCCCGACAGCGAGCCGGTACAGGTGTTCTGCCCGGGTTGTGGGTTTGCCAATATTTTCTGGGGAAAAACCGACAGCGACGGTCGCGTTATTGAGCACTACGGTCGCCGCTGCCAGGGGCTGCTGGAGCCTGCTGAAGAAGCCAGCTCTTCAGCGCCGAGCGAGCGCCCCGAGCAGTGTGATTACCGTTTTCGATTTAAAGAATGTCCACAATGCGGCGCCGAGAATGACATCGCGGCCCGCAATTGCCATCAGTGTAAGGGGGCCATTATCGATCCCGACGATCAGCTTCGGGATGCGCTGAGGCTCAAGAACGCCATGGTCATCCGCTGCGCGGGTGTGACCTCATCGGCCAAGGGCGATAAGCTCAAAATCACTTACCATGGCGAAGACGGGGAAGAACTGAACGAGTCGTTCGACTTCGGCAGACCGGCGCAGCGCAGCGTTTTCAATAAACTCTTCGGGCGGCGTTACGCGAACGGCCAGGCACCCAAAGAGTTCAGCAAGGTCGAACACGTGCTTGAATCGGAGGCTTTGATGCCAGCGCCTGATTTCGTTATTGCCCGTAAGCACAAGCATTATTGGCAGGTGCAAGAGCGTATTTTTGATTATCGGGGTCAATACCGGAAAGCCAACGAGGTGTAGGAGCGATCGGCGAATTTGCAGTGGCCGATCTGAAAACTCGTTCTAATATAAACAATGAAAGACCCGGAGTGATTCGAGCGACTTGAATTCACCATGCGCGAAACGCCTTCGAAAAGCTCCTTATGTCTAGCTATTAAAGGGAATGAAGGGCTGCTGTTGTGACCAGGGTGATAACGGATTCGCTGAACATCAAAGCAGGAGAGTTTGAGGGTTATAACCGGCTCGTCACCATCTTGTACCGCTGTTTGCATACCAACCAAGGCTTCCAGCCTTTCTTTGATGAATTCCGAAAACAGTTCCGGTGTCTTCAGGGGGGGATTCTAGGGTTGACCCACGAACCTATGCAGATGGCATACGGCTGGACCTTCGGATATCCGGACGGGTTCGAGCAATGGTTTTTAAACAGTGGCTTGGCCGAGCAAGACGACGCGCTGTTGCATTTCAGCGCGTTACCCCCTCGGCAGTTTGATTCGTTAGCCGGCTGCAATCCCGACGTAGATATTCTAAGCGTGGTTAACGGGGAAACCCGTGAATGGGTAAAGGCCGTGGGGCTTGGTGATAGTGCCGGTATGCTGGTCAGTGAAGGG
>Ga0208435_100174_pt1 | contig 20629 bp, 12 predicted proteins | sample 24_taG_FD_184097 | JGI IMG/M metagenome (GOLD analysis project Ga0208435, IMG submission 184097) | Marine viral communities from Cariaco Basin, Caribbean Sea - 24_WHOI_OMZ (SPAdes) (version 2) | ecosystem: Environmental > Aquatic > Marine > Oceanic | place: Caribbean Sea: Cariaco Basin...
TAACGGCTCGCATGAACGTACAAATTGATAGTTTATTGATTAAGCGTCAAGAAATGGTTGAGGCATTAAGAGCGGGTGATTTAAGTACAGTTAAGCAGATGTATCGTCAGGACCGTCAACTCATGAATCAGATAAGAGTTTACGATGAAGAAGGGGCGATTATATTTCCGCGTTATCGCAATAGAGATGAGCGTAGGCAAAAAGGTATGCAGGGTAGTCGGCGTGAAGTAGATCAACTATCAATACAACCCTCAATGCAATCAATGGCAGCTCAGCCCAATGTGGACAATAACAGGACTAATAGTCACGATAATAATAATAATAAAATGTCGAATGATAAGTCGTCATTCTTAAACCATATTCTGCAACCGATGATGCCAAATAGCGCTACGCTAGCTGATTTCGACAGTCGCCCTGAGCTGGCTGATGTGACGGTCGTCTTACCAGATGAGCAGTCTGTCATTATACAATTACGTCCGCATTTGCGTTTTGCTGATGTTATGGCGCTGCAACGTGGCAATTTTCCCATACGTTTGCTATTTATTCTCGTTTTTAGCGTCTTGGTTTGTATTTGGCTGAGCCGTACAATGACTCAGCGTATCCGCCGTGTACAAAATACCGTACACCGTATGATTGATGGCGATTATCAGACCCATCCAGACCTATCAAAAATGGGAGATGATGAGCTTGGTTTACTCGCGAAAGATGTGGCTAAACTATCAAAACGGTTGGCTGAGAGTGAGCTGGCACGCAAACAGATGCTCAGTGATATCTCGCACGAGCTACGATCGCCACTGGCACGTCTAGACGTTGCGACTGAGCTGACTCGCGACTTTGCACCGAATGCCAGTCGTTATCTCGACCGTATAGATAAAGAGTCGGCGCGGATGAATGAGTTGATTGAGCAAATCATTCATATTCAATCTCTACAAATGCAGCAATATACGATCGACAATATAGAAAACGAAGTGGTTGATATTTCTGACATCATCAGTGAAATTGGACAAGACGTTTGCTTTGAGTTTCAGCATAAAAACGTGCGTTGGCAATGGCAGCCGAGTCATGCATTGGTGGCAGACGCTTCATCTACCACTGATTCAACAACGCCTTGGACAGTGCTTGGCAATCAAGAACAGCTGCATAGTGCGCTTGAGAATGTCATTCGTAATGCTTTTATGCATACGGCCTCTGATTCAACAGTCATTGCTGACATTAAAAAAGTGGAGATGGAGGGCAATAAGCCTGCACTTCAAATCAGCATCACAGACGAGGGTGGTGGCATCGCGGATAATGACTTGGCGCGTATTTTTCAGCCCTTTGTACGGCTTGACTCGGCTCGCCATCGTGAAACGGGGGGTTATGGTTTGGGGCTGGCAATCGTTCATGCCGTGGTAATGGCACACAAGGGTCAGATTCATGTCTATAATCGCCAAGATGATATCCAAGGGCTGGTGATGCAAATAACATTGCCTGTTAACTCTGAAGGGGACTAAGAGCAGCATAAAGTGGCGAACACGCGCTTAAAACATCTCTAAAGTGTGTGTATAAGCGTGTGTTTTATTAAGTTTCAAAGCGGATTATTTCAAAAAAGTGGGAGCATTCAATATAAGCAAGGAGCAAAAAACATCTATATATTCATTTTTTGTTATATAATTGGATGAACGGTAATAAATGCCCGATGAGCGGCATTGTCTCTCTCTATATATTCGGTAATACTAATATATAGAGAGAGCGATTAGGGATTTTCAAGATAAAAAGTGTTAGTTGTTGGTTAACAAGATAAATAATGAACAAAAAACATTTAATCGTTATCCGCCGATAACGTGTTTTATTTTGTGATATCGACTCTCTGCAAGATGGATATTATCTCTGATTTTTAAATCTGACCAGTCTGTAAGGGAGTGCACACTATGAACCGCATCTATAAAGTAATATGGAATGAAGCCTTGAGCTGTTTTACCGCAGTTGGTGAATATGCAAAGGGGCGCGGCAAATCTTCCAAATCTAGCGTGAGCGCAAACGCGACCATCAATACGACTTCTAATCTTTCTTCTACCCAATTTTTCCGACTATCCACGATCGCCATAGGGATGCTGGCGGCTGGATTTACAATGTCACCGCAAGCTTTTGCACAAGTGAATGTCGGCGGTGGTACGGGATCTGGTACGGCAATTTCTTCTTGTAATACAAACAGTACTGAAGCGAATGCTGAAGGCAGCTATTCGGTTGCCATTGGCTGTGAAGCGGACGCTGGGCAAAACTTCAATCTGGTCGATAGAGGCAATCCGTCATTTACTTGGACGGGTGGTTCACAAAACAACTCTGGTAGTACCGCCATTGGCACTGGGACAGAAGCCGGTGACGTCGCTACTGCTCTAGGCACTCAAGCAAAAGCCATTGGTCGGTCATCTGTGGCAATTGGGGCGGCAGCGTATTCTAATGGAAATACCTCGTTAGCGCTTGGACGTCAATCGGCAGCGACTGCTGACTTTGCTCAGGCTATCGGTAATGTCTCCTCAGCAACGGGTCAAGGCTCTCTAGCTGTTGGTCATTCAGCACTTGCCTCAGGCAAACGTGGTATTGCGATTGGTTCAACTGATTTTGAAAATGCAGGTACAGTGGCTGATCAAGCAAATGTAGGTTATAGAGCGAATGGACAAACTCAAGCAGTTGGCAGTGATACGATTGCCTTTGGTAGTAATGCAAAAGCGACTGCTGATAACAGTCTTGCTTTTGGGGTCGGCTCTCGATCTAACGCAGTAAATGGCATCGCATTAGGTTCAAACTCTATTGCAAATCGTGCTGGTGGTGCCAGTGGTTTTGTGCCAGTAGGAGCAGATAGTTCAGTCATCCAAGCAACGGATAGCGTTACACTTGGCGCGGTCTCTGTAGGAACAGGAGCAGCGGGTGGCAACCGTCAGATTGTAAACGTCGCAGCAGGTAGCAGTGACAGTGATGCTGTCAATGTGGCTCAGCTAACGGGGCTGTCGAATACTGTCGCTAATAATAAAACCAAGTATTATAGCGTGGACTCAGCTGCTATCGGTAATGCTAATAACGACGGAGCGACAGGTTATAACGCCATGGCGCTGGGCGGAAATGCAAAAGCCACAGGCAGCCAAACCATTGCGATTGGCAGCTCAGAATTTGGGCAACAGACGATGGCAAGTGGTGAGCAATCGATTGCTATCGGTGCTAACGTCGTGTCTAGAGGGGCATCGTCTATCGCAATAGGCGGTGATGACCTAAATTTTGCATCGAAAACTAATATCGATGGTAGTCCGTTGTCACCATTAAATAGTGGCACAGTTAACGATGTTTTCAAATCCTACGTAGGTAAAGATTTGGTAGAAACCAATCAGTACGATGTTAATACCGAAGCTGGAGGTGCTGCGTCGATAGCCATTGGTGCAAAATCGCTGTCTAAAGGTGATCTGTCTACAGCCGTTGGTGTTCATTCCAATACCTCGGGAACGGCTTCTTCAGCGTTCGGTGTTGGTGCGTCAGCTAGCAAAGATGGTTCAGTCTCTTTAGGTGCAGGCTCTACAACAGCAACAAGTGCAAGCTCTGAAAAGACAATGACAGTTGGTGGCGTGGTATATGATATCGCCGGTAATGTCATTGATGATAAGGGCATGCTACGAGAGGGTGCGCAAGTATCCGTGGGCGTAGTAGGATCTGAGCGTCAGATCAAAAACGTCGCTGGTGGAGCTGTCACTGCGGCTAGTACGGATGCAGTGAATGGTAGTCAATTATATGCGACCAATGAAGCGGTCGGAAATAATACCACGACTATTAACAAAGGCTTTGCATTAAAAGCCGCTGATGGTAATACAGTACAGAAACCATTGGGACAAGCCGTTGAAGTGGTTGGTTCTAACAGCAACATCGATACCCGAGTAAAAAATGGCAAAATCGAAGTTGAGCTTAATGACAACTTAAACCTAGGTACTACAGGCAGCGTTAGCACAGGTAACTTATTAAACGGTACAACGGTCAATGGTCTAGGTATTGTCACTGGCGGCGTACTTACTGGCGTCACTACCGTTAGTGGTGCAGGTGTTACAGTAACGGGTGGAAGCATATTTAACCCTACCAATGCCACGTTAACCAGCAATGGTCTGACCATTTTAAATGGTCCAAGCATCACGAAAAGCGGGGTCAATGCGGGTAATAAGAAGGTCGTCAATGTTTCTAATGGTACGGTCAGTCTAAATAGCAAAGACGCCATCAATGGTGGTCAGTTATTTAATACCAACCAACAAGTCACGACCAATACTAGCAACATCTCAACCAATACCACCAATATTGGTACCAACACTGACAATATTGCTAAAGGCATCAAGTTTAACGTGAATGATGCAAGTAGCGGCGGCACTCTTAAAAAAACCTTCGCCTTAGGTGAAGAAATTAAGTTTGATACGGATAGCAATTTAACCACCACTGGCTTATCAATGGGTGATGGAATTGCTCTCGGTCTGTCTCCAACTTTAACAGGCCTCACTAGTGCAGATTTTGGTGGTGTTAGTATCTCTACTACTGGTATCAATGCCAACGACACCCAGATCAAGGGAGTAAAAAGCGGTGGTAATACAGTAACCAATGCAGCAAACATCGGTGATGTACAGATGGCAGCCGCAGGAGCGAGAACCAAAGTAGTTAAAGGTACGAATGTTGCCAGTGTTGACTTTTCAACCGATAGCGATACTGGACAGGATGTCTATACTGTCAATGCCAATGGCGCCAGTGTTTCTACTGCAGATGCTAATGCACTAACAGTTAGCACTAGTGTCAAAGATCCTGATACCAATATCACCGACTATCAAGTTGATCTAAGCGAAGGTAGTAAGGCAAGCTTGGCAAAAGCTGATAGTGCGATGCAAACGGTAGTGACACAAATCAACGGTAATGATGTCAAGACTTTGGATAAAGACAATAATACAGCCAACTTTATCACTGGTGACAATATTGTCTTGACCGCTGATAATGGCGGTATCAAAGTTGCTACTGCTGCCGACTTAGTCTCAACCAGCTTGACCACAGGAACTACAGTCGTCAACGCTGATGGTGTCACATTTATGGGTGGGACTAATCAAACGGTCAGACTCAGTAATAGTGGGCTAGACAATGGTGGCAATCAAATTACCAATGTCGCTAACGGTACAATAGCCAGCGATGCCGTAAACTTTGGTCAACTACAAGCCACGACCACGACCATCGATAAAGGTTTTGATTTCGATGGTGATACAGGTACTACCGTTAATCGTCAGCTTGGTGACAAGCTGACAGTCAAAGGTGGCGCGACCGTGGAAAGTGACTTGTCAAATGGCAACAACATTGGCGTCGTTGCTGACGGTACCAGCACATTGACCGTGAAACTTGCGAAAGATTTAACTGGTCTTAACAGCGCAAACTTTGGTAGCGGTGTCAGCATCTCAGCCAATGGTCTGAACAATGGTGGCAATAAAATTACTAACGTTGCAGAAGCGACCACAGGTAAGGATGCGGTAAACTTCGACCAATTGTCAGCAACCAATAGTCTCGTGGCTAAAGGCATCAAAATCGGTGATGGCAATAGTGCCAACGATCAGCAGTTTGCTTTAGGTGATACCATCAACGTCACTGGTGATAGCAACATTACGACGACAGCCTCGGCAACGGGTGTTCAGGTGAAACTGAATAACCAGTTAAATTTAGGCAATGAGGGTAGCATGCAGATTGGTAATAGCATTATGAATAGTAATGGCTTTACCTTTACCGATAATGGTCCCGGTAGAACGGTTAGACTGAGCAGTAGCGGTCTTGACAATGGTTTTAACAGAATCACCAATGTAGCTGCTGGTATTGCAGATACAGATGCGGCGACTGTCGGACAGTTGAACGCCACGACGTTTGCCCTTGATCAAGGTTGGGGACTAACGGCTCAGGGTGATGTTGCCACTATGATCAAACAAGGCAGCGCCATCGATTTGAACAGTACAGATGGTAATATTAAAGTGTCTAGATCAGCGGACAATAATGTTAGCCCTGACCTACGTGCTGCTGCACCATTGGCGGGCGTCAATGACATTAGCTTCGATTTAAATCCAGACCTGAATTTAGATAGCGTAACGACGGGTGATACCATTATGAATAATAATGGGCTGACTATTACAGGTGGACCTAGTGTCACCAAAGCGGGTATCAATGCTGCTGACACTAAGATTACAAACGTTGTGAACGGCGATGTCTCTGAAGGTAGCAAAGATGCTATCAATGGTGGTCAGCTCTATGCACAAGGTAGTGGCATCAGTAGTATCATTGGCGGTGAGACAGTCTACAATCCTGTAGATGGCACCTTTACCAATAGTAATATTGGTGGTACTGGTCAAAATAGTATCGATGGTGCGATTGCTTCTATTAAGCAAGGAGAAGTCGTTATCAATGAAAACATCCAAGCCAACACTACCAATATCCAAACCAATACCACGAATATTGCCACGAATAAAACAAACATCAACACCAATACGACCAATATCAAAGTGAACAAGGATAAAATAGATGCGGGTCTCAATTTTGGTGCTGATAGCGGTGCTACCATCAACAAACCAGTAGGCGATGGCAGTGTCCTCACCTTCACAGGTGGTAATAACATCACCACAACAGCAGCAGGCAGTAGTATTAAGTTTGATCTAAACGGTGATATTAATATCGATAGCGTCAAAACTGGCAATACGACAATTAATAATAATGGCGTCAGCATTGTCGGTGGTCCTAGTATGACTGCAAGCGGTATCAACGCCGCTGGCAACAAGATCACTGATGTGGCTGATGGCATGGCACCCAGAGACGCTGTGAATATGGGTCAATTGGATGCTGTTAGTCAAAGACTTGGCAACAACATGAATGAGCTAGGTTATAAGATTGGTGAAGTCGAAGACGATGCAAATGCTGGTATTTCAGCCGCCATGGCAATGTCTTCACTACCGCAAGCTTACATCGCTGGTAAATCCTTAATCGGTGGCGGTATAGGAACGTACAATGGGGAAAGTGCAGTTGCTATTGGCTTCTCGAAGTTATCCAATGATGGTCGTTGGGTCATGAAGGTAAACGGCACCGCTGATACCCAAGGTAATGCTGGCGGCTCGATTGGTGCAGGCTTCCATTTTGATTAAAGCAATCAAGCCTACTATCAAGTAAAGTGATTTGTTAGTTATAAAAATTAGTCATAAAAAAGCAAGGCATCAGATGTCTTGCTTTTTTGCGACATGAGCATGAAGACGTTTTCAGCGTGATGATTGGGTGATTACTAAATAGTAATCACTAAATAGTAATCACTAAATAGTAATCACTATATGATTTTTACCAATGATTTGTTTTTCTTTGGCTCAATAGCCAAGCGATAAAAAGCCCTCATTATATGAAGGCCTATTTATTTTTATAAAAGCAATTCTATACTCTGAACATGGCTGCATTTGGGGTCAATCCGACATAAGCCATGCCAGCTTGCTCCATCCAATGTGGCTGCACGATACCATGTTGTAAAATAGCATGAATGTCTCGATGCGCTCTTTCTATTCTATGTTTTTTATATAGTGAGACCGTACCAGCGACCGCATAAATTTCCGATACCATGGCTCTGGCTTCTCTCGCTGCCTCACAGGCTGCTGCCCACACATCAGCCAGCTGTATATCGGTAAAGGCATTCTGTTGCTGTGCTTCGTTCCATAATACCTCGACACTATTGTGTAATTGTGCGCGCCTAGACGCTAATAGTGTTTTGCTTTTAGCGATAGTCGCTTGTACTGCTGCACGATCACGCAAATCTGGGCTTTTACCGGGCGTTACTTTCTCAAGGCAAATTTGGATTAACTCATCTGTCGCTGCTTTTAAGACACCCAGCGCCATCGCTGCACAGCCAGCGGCATTAATACAGCCGATTGGTAGGCGGCTATACGCATTATCGATGGCGACAGGGCTATCAAAATCGACCGCATAACGCTCCTGCACAAACGCGTCTTTGATGACGATGTCGTGACTGCCTGTACCATTTAGTCCACCAACATGCCAAGTATCAATCACTTCCACATCTTTTTTTGGAATAAAGAACAGCTTTAAATTTGCACCCGGTCCAAGGGTCGTAGGCGAGCCTTCGGATATTACCAAGCAGCGCAGCACAAACCAGTCTGCCAACTCACAACCTGATACTAATGTCCATTGACCTGAGATCATATATCCTTCAGCGGTTTGTTTAGCAATCCCTTCAGGGCGTGCAGAGTTGGCATAGACATGAGAGGGGTCACTGTATATCTCCTGCACACTAGGCTTGTCTAAAAATCGTCCAAATGTGCAAGCCAAATGGTTGTTCCAAACGATCCAAGCAACTGAGGCTTCAGCACTGGCTAGCGTCTCATAAACTTTTAATGTTTCTAAAGGGTTGCCTTGCCATCCTCCCAACGATTTTGGCAGTCCCATCCTAAATAGCGACAACTCTGACAGCTTTTTGACCACTATCGGTGCAATTTTTCTACAGGTTTCTGTTTCTTCTCTAGCCGATAGGGCTAAATCATAAATATCTTGAGCGGCCTGGGATGGTAGAGCGTCTTTGTTATTTGATAAAGGTGTATAACTCATAATATCCAACCTTATTTTAATGAATAAAACAGTATGTTTATCTAAAATTAATTCTAAATTTGAGATATAACAACGCCTATACCAAGAATAGCCAACAGTTGACTGCTATACAACCAATAATTTGCATATATGAAATATTATATTGAGATGAAAAGTAGAAGTGATGATTCGATGAAATATTAAGTACTATGTTTGGCTTAAGAGTATCAATGCTTTGCCTGTTTTTAGGCAGTCATTCGTTTTGATTGCTTTGTCTGAGCTCTGAGCCCAGCAATTATAAGGGCGTTTTGTTATTAAATTCTCTAATCATTTAATTTTCTAATCATTTAATAGCAAAATACCCTTACTGAAAGCACTCTGTTTGATTGTTTATTGAGACTTGGGCGCATCAGGCTGCATGCTAGGATCAGCGTCAGCAAAGGCTTTAAGCGTACGGCAATGCGTGTCAATTTCGACGATATTGGGATAGGCACTTAAATCCACGTTAAAACGTCGCGCCGAAGAGACCTGAGGAATCAAATAGCAATCTGCAAAAGTAGGGCTGTCACCGTAGCAAAATTTTCCACGGCTTTTGTCTTTTGCTAGTATTTTTTCTAACGCCGCAAAGCCCTCACTCATCCAACGGTTGCACCACGCCATGACTTTTTCTTCGTCTACCGCCAGCTCATTGCGTAGATATTGTAAGATACGGCGGTTATTAATGGGATGAATATCACAACCAATCATAGCGCTAATGGCACGTACTTGCATACGTCCAGCCGCGTCTTTAGGCAATAGCGGGTTTTTAGAATGAACCTCTTCTAACCATTCTAAGATGGCTGGGCTTTGATATAGTAATAAATCATCGGTCTGTAAAACAGGCACCAATCCTTGTGGATTGAGTGATTTAAACGCATCTGCTAACTGCTCATCTTTTGCTAAATTGACCGAAATATAGTCATAATCTAAGCCTTTGAGATTCATCGCGATACGAGTACGATACGAGGTGCTGCTACGAAAGTAGCCATAAAGTGTCATCATTGTGAATTCCTTTTATTATGGTAGGTTGTGAATGAGATAAGCAGTTATAATTAATAATACGAAATGTATGTTATACAATTAAAGAACTCTTATGACGTTACCTCTTCATTTCAGTTTTTCATGAATATATTAGATTAATATGCCAAGTAAATTACTCATTGAGCAAAACATGCCAGCAGCTGAAAGCCCTTTAGAAAATCCCGTGACAACCAATAAAAGTCAAAGTGGCGTCCAGTCACTGGAGATTGGATTGTCGGTATTAGACGTTCTTATTGATCATAACGAGCCGATGATGCTAAAAGATATTGCGCAAGTGATGCAAATGCATCCAGCAAAGTGTCACCGCTATTTGGTCAGTCTCATTCGTAAAAACTATGCGCGTAAGCTTGATGATGGTCGCTACGGGCTAGGCGATAGGGTTAACACATTGGCAGCATTGGGGCACTCTGGATTTAGTCAAAACAATATTTTAGAGCGGCTGACGCACATCGCTAATGAAATCAAAGACACCCTGAATTGCGGTGTTCAGATTGCCAAATGGTTTAGCGAAGGTCCTATTATTATTCAGTCCGTTGAACCAGATAGCCCGATTAGTATTATCACTCGTATCGGTTCACGTATGCCGCTGACGACATCGGCGACGGGGCAATTATTTGCCAGTTATCAGCCAGATGCCGTCATTCAGCCATTGGTCACAGCTGAATGGCAGACAGACAATGAAGCAATAATCACAGAAAAATGGCAGAATTTCAGTCACTTGCAAGCCAAGATTCGTAACCAAGGCTATGCGACAGTCACGGGTGATATGCTGATGGGGATTAATGCCATTACGATTCCTGTCATATTGCCGCAGCTTGCTAATAGCGCTGTTAATCTATCTGCTATTAGTGGCAAAACTGCTAGCAAAGGACTACCACTAGAATACGCTATCACTATCATTGGAACGACACAGCAATTGCCCATGAGTGAGCAACACAACGTGGTTGAGAAAATTCTAGCAATCGCGCAGCGTTATCAAATTGCGTAGCTGGTTTTTTTACTATATAAGTTTTGATCATGTAAATTGACCGACTATCGCGTAAAGGTTGAATATCATTAAATGATATTCAACCTTTAGACCATACAGGCGCTACTGGCAGCTTTTGCTTTTTCGTACACGTTGTCAGCGTCTAGACCAGTGGCATTGACTTCATCTAGATAGTGCTGTGAGCCTTCCATTAATGGACCTTTCCAGTCTGGGTCATTGAGTGGGTCAGGAATATCGATCATGATATCGCCTTTTTCTTTAGCGGCAGCCATTGCTTTGGCATTACTGACGTCAAATACTTTGGAGACACGTGCTGCCATCTCCGCTCCTGAATGGTCATCAATTACTTTCTTGAGATCATCGGGCAAATTGTCGTATTTCTCTTTATTCATACTGATAACAAAAGTAGAGTTATAAAAAGGAATATTGGTGTGCGTATTGATTAAATCATCAAGACGAAATGCTTGAATGGGCTGCCAAGTAAAGCTGAGTCCGTCAATGACACCGCGTTGAAGGGAAGTATAAGTATCACTGGCAGGCATGCCAACGGGCGCCGCGCCAGTCGCTTCGATAATATGACTCGCAACGGCAGAAGGTTGGCGAATACGCAAACCTTTCATATCAGCTGGCGTGCGAATAGGCTTATCTACGGTATGCAGCGCACCTTGTCCAGTGCCTATCAGCGCGAGCAGGTGAGTATCTTCGTACTCATTTTTAATGACACCATCATCATACAGTTTATGAAGTATGCAGCTCTGCTGCTGTGCAGTATTTGTGATACCTGGCAGCTCTACAATTTGAGTTAAAGGAAATCGCCCTGCTGTATATCCTTGCGCTTGCATACCAATATCAACAATACCTTTCGCGGTAGCATCATAGGTAGCACCCGGTTTGCTAAGAGTAGCAGAAGGGTAGATCTCAATCTTTAAGCGGCCTTTTGATTCTTCTTCAATTTTCTTTGCCCATGGCTGCAATGCTTCGGTGTTTATGTTGTCATTGGCAGTCATAAAGTGTGAGAATCTTAGAGTAGTCACATCGCCTGTATCTACATCAGCGTTTACTGCTGGGTCGTTATTAGAGCAACCAGTCATCGCGATCGAAGTCGCTAAGAGTATTCCTAAAGGGGTTTTTATTTTCATCATTGAATCCTTTCATGATGGTTGGATATTGTTCGCTACCTAGGGCGTGTCATCAATTAGTATATTGATACATTTAATGGTCTTAAAATGACGGCACGCCCTAATTAGTCATATAAAAAGAGATAACGAACACAATAACAGGTCAATTACTCACCGACAGGCGCGACTTCTCTTGCTTCAGCCAGTTCTTCTGCATGTAAAAACTGGGTATGAGCTGGTGCGCGTTTGGTACGTGACCATTCTTCTAACATCTCATACTTCATGGCTTCAGTAATCATCGAGACTTTTTCTTCTGAGGTAATATCATCGTAGGTGAGTTCCATACGATGGCCGTTAGGATCAAAGAAATAGATAGAATGGAAGATACCGTGATTGGTCACGCCGACCACATCAATACCATTTTCTTCTAAATGCTTTTTTGCTGCCATTAAGGCATCACGGTCTTTTACCTTCATGGCTAAGTGTTGCACCCAATTCGGGGTATTCGGATCAAAACCCATTTCAGGCTGATTGGGCACTTCAAAAAACGCCAATACGTTGCCATTACCTGCGTCTAAAAAAACATGCATATAAGGATCAAAGGCTTTGGTCGAAGGCACGTGGTCTTCAGCGAATGCAAGGATGAAATCCATGTTTAGGTATTTTTGATACCATTCAACGGTTTCTTTAGCGTCTTTGCAGCGATAGGCCACATGATGGATTTTTTCAATTTTAAAGCTCATATCAAACTCCTTTTGATAGGGAATGCAGTGAGTAATAGGCTGCCAGTACCGATTGACTATAGGTCGATGGTTGCTTGGCAGCTCAAAACCACTGTGCTCACATTTTTTCTAGACTATTTGTCAAAATCAAAGTTAAGCGCGGGCAGTACTTTGCCGCGTACTTCACCAAAGCCAACACGAATGCCGTCTTTTTCGCTATAGCCTTTCATGATTACTGTGTCGCCATCTTCAATAAAACTGCGGGTCTCGCCGCCTTTTAAAGTGACAGGTTTGGTCGCATTCCAAGCAATCTCTAGCATCGAGCCATAAGAATCTGGCGTTGGTCCTGAAATCGTCCCTGAGCCCATCATATCGCCAACTTCCACTTTACAGCCAGTGATGGTGTGGTGGGTGAGCTGCTGCGCCATTGACCAATACATATGTTTGAAGTTGGTCTCACAAACCACAGTGGCGCTATCTGAGTTTTCAGGCAATAACTCAACTGATAGATGGATGTCATAGCTATTATTGCTGTCTTTTTCGTTTAGATATGCCAATGGTTTTGGCTCTTGAATCGGGCATGCTGTTTTAAAAGGTGCCAACGCATCCATAGTCACAATCCAAGGCGAGACTTCAGAAGCAAAGGTTTTGGCATTAAATGGACCTAAAGGCACATATTCCCATTTTTGAATGTCACGGGCTGACCAGTCGTTGAGCAAGACCATGCCAAAAATATGCTCAAAGGCATTGTCTACTGCAATCGGTTGACCAATGCTATTACCTTTACCAACCACAAAAGCAGTCTCAAGTTCAAAATCTAAACGCTTACAGGCTGAGAAAATAGGGCGGGCGTCAGCATTTGGCTTTAATTGACCAGAGGGGCGTATCACATCAGTGCCACTGACGATGACGGTGCTGGCGCGTCCGTTATAGCCGACTGGCATTTCAGTCCAGTTAGGTAGTAGGGCGTTGTTTGGATCACGGAACATAGTGCCGACGTTGGTGGCGTGCTCTTTAGACGAATAGAAATCGGTAAAACCTGGGACGTGAACAGGCAGATGCATGGTGACGTCTGCTTGATTAAATAGCGCTTTTTTCTGCAAGTCTTGATTATCACACAAGGCGTCGCTAGCACTAGATAGGAGGGTTTGGATGGTTGATCGTGCCTGCGTCCAATTGTCTCGACCTGAGTCAATAAAAGCGTTTAGCGTTGGTTGATCAAAATATGGACCGCCCTCTAAGCTCAGTAAACCTTCTGCTTCGAGCACAGCCAAATCCAATACGTACTCACCGATAGCCACACCAGCGCGGCGCTTGTTATTACCAACAGCGTCTTTGGCATCACTAAAAATACCATAAGGTAGGTTATGAATGGAGAAGTCAGAATCAGCGGCGATATCGATAAAGGATGTGAGGGTATTGTCAATCTTTGACATAGGGTGCTCCTTGCTAAAGCATATAATGAATTACGTTATAATTAAATACTTACGCATAATGTAATTTATCAAAGTGGAGATTGCAAGGGTTTTTGTGCAGTGTTTTCTTAAAATAGACGTGATACTAGGGACGTTGATGTTATTTGGTAAAATAAATAGGAAAAACGTAGGACATAAAAAAAAGGCTGAGCAGTCGCTCAACCTTTTTGTGAATCGCTATTACTGACTACCGCACCGTTTTAATGCGTGCTCACTCAGTCTTTTAAGACGTCTGCCATGGCATTGGCGACATAGTCGATGTTACTGGTGTTCAGTCCAGCCACACACATACGTGAGTTGGAAACCATGTAAATGCCAAACTCGCTTTGTAAGCGTTCGACTTGCTCAGGCGTCAGACCAGTAAAGCTAAACATGCCGTTTTGACGGGTAATATAGTCAAAGTTGCGGTTCGGGATTTTAGCTTCTAACACTGATTTTAGCTTTAAGCGCATGGCTTTGATGCGGTCGCGCATCGCATAAACTTCGCCAACCCATTGCTTGTGCAGTGCTTCGTCGTTCATAACGATATCGACCACACGACCACCATGTGATGGCGGGCTTGAGTAAATACGGCGTACGGTAGCATTTAGCTGACCGAAGACGCGCTCTGTCTCGTCAACCGTTGGACAAACAACTGATAGACCGCCGACACGCTCGCCATATAGCGATAAGTTTTTAGAGAATGAGTTGCTGACAAACAATGGCAAGCCCATATCGACAGCTTTACGAATCGCATAAGCATCGCTGTCCATGTCTTCGCCAAAACCTTGGTAGGCAATATCCATAAATGGAATCAGTTCGCGCGCTTGAATGACGTTCAGCACAGTATCCCATTGCTCACGGGTCAAATCTAGACCTGTTGGATTGTGGCAACAAGGATGCAGCAAAATCACATCATTTTTATTCAACGTCTCAAAAAACGCAATCATTTCATCGAATTTGATGCTGCTGTTGGCTTTGTCGTAGTACGGGTATTTACCCACTTCGACATCAGAGCCTTCAAAAATGGCAATGTGGTTGCCCCATGTTGGGTCACTCACATAGCATTTAGATTGTGGGAACCATTCATGGATGAACTCAGCGCCGACTTTTAACGCGCCAGAACCGCCAATCGTAGCGATAGTGGCGACCAAACCGTCTTTTAAAATCTGTGCGTCTTTACCGAACAGTAATTCCTGACAGCCTTTACGATGTCCTGGTAAGCCTGCCATCGGTAGATATGGACGCGGCGCAATAGGATCGGCAATGCGTTCTTCGGCTGTTTTTACACAGTCAAGTACGGGCAATACACCATTTTCATCATAATAAATACCAATGCCTAAATTGACCTTTTTAGGATTGTTATCTGCTGTATATTTTTCCATCAGCCCTAAGATTGGATCACCAGCGTAATAGTCGATACGTTCAAACATGTTGTTTCCTTATGAAATATAAATCAAGCCGCCAAAAATCATAGAGCAAATTGACGGTTAACTCAATATGAGATTCAATTATCTTGCATAATTAATAAAATAGTTGATTGAAACCATTGTGTTTCAAAGCTTTTCAAGCATCAACCATGCCTGTGTCAGCGATACTTAAGTATGCTGTAAGTCATTAAAATGACTGGAAAAATAGCTCTGCAAGAAGTCTTTGAAAGCAATGGTAGCAGGCGATAACGCACGAGAAGAACGCTGATAGATAAAAAACTGCCGCATTTTAACGGGTTGTGCCAGCGGCCTCATTTGTAAACCATTGGCGCTAACCCAGTCGATGACTTCGGGCATATAGGGCAAACATAAGGTAATGCCGAAGCCTTGACGGGTCATCTCAAGCGCAGTGGACATAAAATTGACCTTGTAACGTGCCTGTTGAATATGACTGGCGATACGGTCATCCAACTCGGCTGTCACTTGTTCAATGAAAGGGCCTTGCAGCGTGATGAGCGGAATGTCTAATAAATCCTGCCACGTTATTTCATGCTTTTGTGCCAGCGCATGGTTGTCAGGCATCACCACACAAAATGGTAGCTGATATAACAAATCAGCATTGATGTCGTCCTCAGCCTCCATAAATCCAAGCTCAGTACCGACACCCAAATCTACTTCAATGTCCTGAATATGTCTGAGTAAGTTTTCTGCCGAACAATCTAATAACGATACGCCAATCTCGGGATGTTGTTTGGAAAACTGGGCGATGACTGCTGGCATAGAAGAGGCGGCAAACTGCGAAACAGCGAGTCGGACTTGACCTTGCGCCAAGCTTGTTAAGCTGCTCGCCTCATTTTCAAACAGCTGCATCTCATTCAAGATACGCCGTGCTTGCGGCAATAAATGCCGTCCTACTACCGACAAAGACAGCTGGCGGGTAGTACGGTCGAACAGCACGATACCGAGGCTGGACTCCAATTCTTTAATCAAGCCGCTAACGGCAGATTGGGTCAAATGCATCTGATCGCTGGCACGAGTAAAACTGCCATTGTCAGCGACTTGGATGAAAGCGGTTAATTGGCGAATGCTGATATTCATAAGTAAACCTGATAAATAAATCATAAAAAACAATTAGTCTTATAAATAAACCTAATCTAATATAAATACATCGTCAATAAGAATTATTGATTGAAGACATTTTTTATTGCATTTTTACCACCAATTGAAATTAAGGATGATTACAATGGCAGATTTATTTGACAACCCAATGAGCCTAAATGGGTTTGATTTTGTTGAATTCGCCTCACCTCAACCGGATGCGGTCGACGCATTGTTCAAACAGCTTGGCTTTGCCCATGTCGCCAACCATCGCTCAAAAGATGTGGCGCTATACCGTCAAGGTGACATCAATCTTATTCTAAATCGTGAACCAAAAAGCGAAGCCAGCTATTTCGTTGAAGAGCATGGTGCTGGCGCTTGTAGCATGGGCTTTCGTGTGCAGAATTCCAAAAAAGCTTATGAGCGTGCCATCGAAATGGGCGCGCAGCCAGTAGACGTACCCACTGGTGTGATGGAGCTGCGCCTGCCTGCTATCAAGGGTATCGGTGGCTCACTGATTTATCTCATCGATCGTTATAAAGATGGTGAGTCTATTTATGACGTTGATTTCGAATTTTTTGCTGATGTAGACCGTCGTCCTGTCGGGCATGGTTTTAAAGTCATCGACCATTTAACCCATAACGTTTACCGTGGTCGTATGGCTTATTGGGCAAACTTTTATGAGCGCATCTTTAACTTCCGCGAAATCCGCTTTTTTGACATCAAAGGTGAATATACGGGTTTGACCAGTAAAGCCATGACAGCGCCTGATGGCAAAATCCGTATTCCATTGAACGAAGAGTCAAAGCAGGGCGGCGGTCAAATTGAAGAATACTTGATGCATTTCAACGGTGAAGGTATTCAGCATATTGCTTTGGCCAGCGATGATTTGTTTGCCAGTATCGATAAATTAAAAGCAGCGGGTATCCCGCTAATGACTGCCCCAACCGCGACTTACTATGAAATGCTGAGTGAGCGTCTACCAAATCATGGCGAAAATGTCTCTGAGCTACAGATGCGCGGTATCTTGTTAGATGGCACCACTGAAGGCGGCACACCGCGTCTGCTGTTACAAATTTTCTCTGAAACTATCTTAGGTAGCCCTGTCTTCTTCGAGTTTATCCAGCGTAAAGGTGATTACGAAGATGGCTTTGGCGAAGGTAATTTCAAAGCCCTATTTGAATCCATTGAGCGCGATCAAGTCCGTCGTGGCACGGTTGGTCAGCTAGAAACTGAAACACCGTAAGCCCCTCTACCTTTAGGGAAAAATCCATAAAATAAACGGGCAGGGCAAAAGGAGTTTGTCTTGTCCCTAATAACCACTGCACTCTGTAATGCCGTGTGTTCAATGTGATGACTGAGCTATGGTTCAGTCATGATTGAAAACGAATAGCAAAAATTCAGAGTGCCATTTAGAGTGCCAATGGCAATAAAAGGAATACAGGCATGGAACGCCTACCACATACGAATTCTGTTAATAAAGCTATCGGTGCCAACAGCGTTGCTTGCAAAACGCTAGGCACTGATGCTGCCAGTCACGATGATTCTGCTTATAAAAAGCAGGATTCTATGCCTAAAAAACAACCTTACGTGTCGCATCAACCAGATAGCCATGGTCATATTCACTATAGTGATGATGAAAATGGTATGTGGCAGGCATTGCTTGAGCGTCAAGCCGAACAAATACCCAACCGTGCCTGCCCAGCCTATCTAGACGGTTTAAAAAAACTGAATTTGCCCGCTACGCGTATTCCGCAATTGCATGATATCGATGAGGTATTGCAAGCCACGACTGGTTGGCAAACTGCCGCTGTCCCTGCATTAATCAGTTTTGGTAAGTTTTTTAAATTGCTTGCCAATAAATCCTTTCCAGTGGCAACTTTTATCCGTCGATTTGATGATATGGACTATATCGAAGAGCCTGATATTTTTCATGAAATCGTTGGACATTGTCCGCTTTTGACCCATCCTGCCTTTGCTACATTCAATGAAACTTATGGCAAGTTGGGTCTTAATGCCACTAAAGAAGAACGGTGGTTTTTGGCACGGCTCTATTGGTTTACCATCGAGTTTGGCTTGGTGGGACAAAATCAGAGCAGTCGCCGAATCTATGGCGGTGGCATTTTAAGCTCACCGTCTGAGACGGTTTATGCACTCAATGCTGGTTCTGAGCAGCAATCAGAACCTCAGCATCAACCGCAAAATCAACCAGAGCACCGAGCGTTTGACTTGCTTGATGTGTTACGTACCCCTTATCGTATCGATCATATCCAGCCGATTTATTATGTCATTGATGATTTGGATACATTATTTGATATCGTCAATAGCGATATCATGGGAATGGTCAAACAAGCCATGTCGCTAGGATTGTTTGAGCCTAGTTATGCATTAAAAAACGCCTAATGCATGGTTAAGAAACACGGCATCATTTGAATGATGTAGCCGTAAATGACAGCGTCAACATGGACGTAACTGTATTAAACGTAACAGTATTAAAAAAATGAATAGTTAACATAAAAGGACATTATAATGACGATATTATCACAAGCCAGCTGTGAGGCCTGCCGCATTGGCGCGCCAACGGTCAGCGACATCGAAGCACAAGAGCTATTACAGCAAATTCCAGATTGGTCATTGATCGAGGTTGATGGCATTAAGCAATTACAACGTCAATATAAATTCAAAAACTTCGTCAAGGCGATGGAGTTTGCCAATCAATTAGCAGACATCGCCGAAGCAGAAGGGCATCATCCTGGCATATTGGTAGAGTGGGGCAAGGTGACGGTTACGTGGTGGTCACACAGCATTAAAGGTCTGCATCGCAATGATTTTGTCATGGCAGCTAAGACCGATAGTCTGCTGGATCAATAATGAGGGTAGCAATCGCTATTGCAACTCATTAAACTTGTCCGACTCAAAGCCAACCCTAACGCCAGATTTGACTGGCAAGCTAAGGATGTGTGATGCCTCCAAAAATATTAACCCAAATTTCACCTCAACTGGCATTTATGATTTCTGCCATTGTCATCGCTATTATGGGCGTTACCATGATAGGTTTTGGCTGGGTACCGCATTTATCATTGATACTCGCTATTTGTGTCTTGCTAGGCATTGGTTTGTTTAAAGGCTTGACCTTTGATGACATGCAAGCGCAAATGGCATCGGGTGTCATGCGTGGTATCGGTGCGATCTATCTATTCTTCTTTATTGGTTTGATGGTCGCCGCTTTAATGATGTCTGGTGCTATTCCAACGCTGATGTATTTTGGTTTTCAGTTGATTTCACCAGAGTATTATTACATTTCAGCCTTTGTATTGACCTCTATTATTGGTATTGCCTTGGGCAGTAGTTTGACCACCGCGGCGACATTGGGTGTGGCTTTTATTGGTATGAGTAATGCCTTTGATGCCAACGTGGCGATTGCGGCTGGTGCGGTGGTCTCAGGGGCGTTTTTCGGTGATAAAATGTCGCCGTTATCAGACACCTGTACCATTGCTTCATCGGTGGTGGGTATTGATTTGTTTGAGCATATTCGCAATATGATGTATACCACGGTACCAGCGTGGATACTCACGGTCATTATTTTTTGGTTTTTCTCTGGGCAGACCGCAGGCTCTGACTTGAGTCAAGTAACCGTATTGCAAGGTCAGTTGATTGAAAGTGGCTTGGTACATGGTTATGCGGTATTGCCATTTGTGGTACTGGTTGGGTTGGCGGTTTTTCGTGTCAATGCCATTTATACGATTATCTGTACCATTGTGGCAGCATTGATTATTACTTATTTGCACAGCTCGCCGAGCTTTGGACAATTAGGCGGCTATTTATTTGCAGGCTATGCACCCGCTGAATCGTTAGAGCTGGGTGAAGTCGGTGGTATGCTATCGCGCGGCGGTGTGCAGAGTATGTTCTTCACTCAAGCGATTGTGATATTGGCACTCAGTCTTGGTGGCTTGCTCACAGCATTGGGTATTTTGCCAGCACTGTTATCAGGGATTAAAGACACATTAACCACATCAGGACGCGCCATATTTGCCGCTGCCATGTCTGCTCTGAGTATTAACGTGCTTATTGGCGAGCAGTATTTGAGTATTTTATTATCTGGTACTGCCTTTCGTCCGACGTTTGAGCGTTTGAATTTACATCCTAA
>Ga0208435_100178_pt1 | contig 20338 bp, 15 predicted proteins | sample 24_taG_FD_184097 | JGI IMG/M metagenome (GOLD analysis project Ga0208435, IMG submission 184097) | Marine viral communities from Cariaco Basin, Caribbean Sea - 24_WHOI_OMZ (SPAdes) (version 2) | ecosystem: Environmental > Aquatic > Marine > Oceanic | place: Caribbean Sea: Cariaco Basin...
CGAGTCCACGGGCCGCAGGTTGGCGACCGCAGAAATCTGATCACGAATCTGCCGCATTTGTGGTTGGCCAATATTAACTGTCGTCGGCTTGGCTTGCTGATCTTGCCCTTCCGCAACCGGTTGCTGGCTCAGATACACACCCACTCCCACCAGCACTATGGCGACAACCGCCATCCCAACCAACCACTGCTTCCACATGCGCTTTGACTACCTGTTGATAATGTACGTTTGGAGTTATCCACACCCCGGATCCAGACTGACAAGTACTAACAGATTCGGTTCCAGTTACCTTATAAGAGTCTTCTGAGGCATGCCATGTGCATTCTTCGAAACCAAGGAGGTTTGCATAATATTTACACACTTAGAGCCGGGCCCCTACTCCGTCATTTGAGCCAATTGTCCAAACTGACATAGGCCTCGGAGCTTTTCGTCAATGGCAGCTTTCTTCGAATGCCGTACAACTAAAAGCATCAGGGTCGTTGAGCCCTCTAATGCACACGGGAAGGATTGGATATGCCTCAGTACAAAGCCCCCCTGCGGGATATGAAGTTTCTGATGAACGACGTGTTCGATTATCCACGTCATTACGCGGGTTTGAGTTCAGGCGAGAACGCCACTCCGGATATTGTTGAAGCGATATTGAATGAGTGCGGCCGGTTCTGTGAAGAAGAGCTGAGCCCGTTGTACCAGATAGGCGACGAAGAAGGCTGTAAGCTGGAAAACGGCGAAGTAACCACGCCCAAAGGTTTCAAAGACGCGTACAACCAGTATGTGATGGGCGGCTGGCAGGGTCTGTCGGCACCGGAAGAATTCGGCGGTCAGGGATTGCCTGCTTCCATGGGCTTGTTCAAACAGGAAATGATGGGCACTGCCAACTGGTCATTCGCCATGTACCCGGGTCTGTCGCTGGGTGCGATGAACACCATCTACCTGCACGGCAGTGACGAGCAGAAGCAAACTTACCTGGTTCCGCTCACGGAAGGCCGTTGGGGCGGCACCATGTGTTTGACTGAACCCCAGTGCGGAACCGACCTTGGCCAGGTGAAAACCAAAGCCGAGCCTCAGAAAGACGGTACCTACAAACTGACCGGCACCAAGATCTTTATTTCGTCCGGTGATCACGACCTGACCGAAAACATTGTCCACATCGTACTGGCCCGCCTGCCCGGCGCTCCGGCCGGTACCCGCGGCATCAGCCTGTTCATCGTTCCGAAATTCCTACCCACCGAAGACGGCGGCGTGGGTGAACGCAACGGCGTGAACTGTGGCAGCCTCGAAAAGAAAATGGGCATCAAAGCTTCCGCCACCTGCGTGATGAACTTTGATGATGCAACCGGCTACCTGATCGGCCCTGAGAACGAAGGCCTCGAGTGCATGTTCACCTTCATGAACACGGCTCGTATCGGTACTGCCATTCAGGGCGTTGGCCCGGCCGAACTGTCTTACCAGTGGGCGCTTGAGTACGCCAAAGACCGTCGTTCCATGCGCGCGCTGTCCGGCAAGAAAGAACCGGACCAGGTGGCCGATAGCCTGATTCACCATGCTGATGTTCGCCGCATGCTGCTGACTCAGAAAGCCATCGCCGAAGGCGGCCGCGCCATGCTGTATTACGCTGCGAAAACCGCAGACCATATGGTGGAAGCGCATACTGCCAACGATGAAAAAGCGGTGAAAAAGCACGACGACAAGTTGGGCTTCCTGACTCCGATCCTGAAAGGGTTTCTGACCGAACTGGGCAACGAAGCGGCAAACTTAGGGATGCAGGTGTTTGGTGGCCACGGTTACATCCGTGAGCACGGTATGGAACAGATCGCTCGGGATACCCGGATCGCCACGCTGTATGAAGGCACCACCGGCATTCAGGCTCTGGACCTGCTGGGCCGTAAAGTGCTGCTGATGACTCAGGGTGGTGCGGTACGTGAATTCACTTTAAAAGTTGCCAACTTCGCCCGTAAGCATCTGACCAACAGCACGCTGCGTCCGATGGCCGTTGAGCTGCTGAAGCTGACTGCCCAGTGGAACCTGCTGACGGTACGCGTGATGCTGTCTGCTCGCAAAGACCGCGATGTGGTCAGCGCAGCGGCTTACGACTTCCTGATGTACAGCGGCTATGTGTCGATGGCTTACATGTGGTTGCGTCAGGCCGCGGTGGCTTCTGACAAACTGGAGAACGGCGGCGAAGAATCCGAAGCCTTCTACCAGACCAAAATCAACACGGCAGAATTCTACTACGAGCGTTTGCTGCCCCGCGCTCAAAGCCATGCCACCAGCATGCTGAGCCCAACCCGTAATCTGATGCAGATCGAAGCAGATAATTTGGCCTTTACCGGGTAACTCCCCCGGTAACCTCTCACCCGGGTAGGTCTTCTACCCGGGATTTTTTTGCAGAAGCTTATAGCCCGTATTTAGTCTCGATAGCCTGATACATACCACTTTCTTTGATGGCTTCCAGGCTTTCTTGCAACTTCTGAATAACATCATCCGGGGTGTTCGGGTTCATCGCGAGATACAGTTCAGACTCGTTAAACGAATAAACCGGTTCCAAGCCTTCCACATCTTGCTGTGACGCAAAGTAAGGTCCCGCCAGTCGATCCGAGATCCACAAATCTACCTGTCCCAGTTCCAAACGCTTGGGGTTGATGTCATCACTTTCCATTTCCGAGACTTTATAACCACGATCCAATAGGTAGTTGGTCATCACATCGTTGCGAAAGCCTCCGTATAACATACCTTTGGTATCTTCCAACTTGTCGATGTCCAAGTTGGTGCCGGCGGCTGCAAAAATTGTCCACAGGTTCTTCGTTAACGGTCCCACCCATTTAAAATTGGGCGCTCGTTCTTCGGTGTAGGTTGTACAAAAAATGCCGTGGTTGCGTTTGCTCAGAGCGCGCTTGTAACCGTAATCCCAATTGCGCAGCTTGATGACATGGTCCAGGCCCGATTTATCCAGAATCGCTTTGACCATCTCCGAACAGATGCCGTCCACTTCGTTACCGTTATGCTCAAAAGCACGGCCGGTGGCACTCATGTTGTATGGAGGGAAATTCTCGGTATAGATGTAAAGCTTGTCGGAAGCTGACACCGGCGCGGCTCCGCTGCCCAATGCAAGGGCGCCCACCAACGCTATGAATTGACCCAATTTACGCACGGATACTCTCCTTTATCATTTTTTCCTGCCGCCAATCTGAAAAAATCAGCAATTCTAGGATGTTAGGGGCCGGAGAGTACCCGATTACCGTTTATGCGTTTAGCACTAAACTGTTAGTTTTCGTAATAGTGCCACGTTGCGCACAGACTAGAAGGTGACGTTCGCAGATAGCCACAAACGACGCCCTTCCTCTGAATTCGCGTACCGGTTTCCGTAGCGGCTACCGTTGTCATACGCTTTGTAATCAATAAAGTCTTCATCCAGAAGGTTGTAAATGGTGGCGCTCAACGCGACATTCTCTGTTGCTTTAAACTTCCCGCCCAGATGAACCAGGGTGACCGACTTGAAGTCCCCCAAGTCCGCATAGGACGGGGCTCCGCGAACCCGTTCTCTGGCGCGGTAACGCTCACTTTCATACTGTGCTTTTACGAACGTTGACCAACGCACTGACGGAGCCCAACGCAACTCGAGATTGGCCATATGCTCCGGCGTGTCGGTAAGCGGCTCGCCTTTATCCTCTCCGGATTTCTGCTCGCTGTCGGTATAGGTGTAGTTCGCTGCCAAGCGCCAGTCCTGTGCGAAAGGCACCGAACCGTGCAACTCCACCCCTTGGGTGATGGCTTCATCAATATTTTTGTCCTGACCAAACACGTCGGCCAAGGGCCAGTTACCTTTATCCACACACCCGGGGCGATTCGGATCCTGTGCATAACTGCAATTCAACAGATCCGGGCCGTCTGCGATCTTGTCTGTAAATTCGTTGTAGAAGACCGTAGCACCAACACGATATCCGGCCGGCTTTTCATACACCACCGCAAGTTCGGTTGACGTGGACGTTTCAGGTTGCAGATCCGGGTTGCCGAACAGGGGAATCGTACCTTGGCCGGTAAATCCGACGACGCCAGGATCCAGCTGTTCCAAGCCGGGTGTTTTATAACCTCGACTGACACCACCCTTGATGGTCAATTCCGGCGTAGAGCTCCAGACCAAATAAGCTCGAGGGCTAAATTGGCCACCAAAAGAGTCGTGGTGGTCGTACCGGCCACCCAAGGTCAGCGCCAGATCATCCGCAAGGAACCACTCATCCTCTACAAACAACGCTTTGGTTTTTTGTTTGAACTCCTGCTCGGCCACACCATCGGTCATCCGGGCATCAAACCATTGGCCACCCACTGTCAGAACGTGATTTTCAATGGGCATAACGAGTTTGCTATCAATCACCCGATTTTCAGCCTTCAATTCCCGATGCAAGCCGGGCGCTTTGCCCGGAACACCATTTGGAATGACCCGGCCACCGGTTTCGGTAACGTTTCTCATTATGCTGGTTTCAAGCGTCCCAATCGCTAACCGTCCGGTATGGCCGACAGCAAACTGATCCCGATCGAATTCCAGTTCCGGGCCGTAGCCCCGCGGACCCAGTGTGCCCAGCTGACCTTCCGAGTTGTCGTAGTCTTGCTTACTGGTTTCTATATCAAGCCACAAGTCGTGCGAATCGCTCGGGGTAACCGTGAGCCTTCCGCCCACCGTGTATTGCTCAGACTCTACCGGGCTAGGCCCGCGGGTGCTGACTTCGATCGGGTCACCGTTAAGATCCAGGAACTCCAATTCGGATTCATCCCTCTCAAACCAGCGGCCACGAAGTTGCAGGCCAATCAAGTTATCCACAAGCGGGCCGGTGGTGTACGCACTGTAGGCTCGGCTGTCGCCAAAATCCCGGTCTTGGTTCAGGGTGGTTTCTGCAGTCAGCGAGGTGGTCCACTCCGGGCTCACTTTACGGGTAATGATGTTAATCACCCCACCCATGGCATCCGAGCCGTAGAGTGTGGACATAGGGCCTCGAACAACCTCAATGCGCTCGATGGCTGCTGGCGGGGGTAGAAAACTGGTGGCTGTTTGCCCGAAACCATTGGGCGTTACGTTGCCTGCGGTGTTTTGCCGGCGGCCGTCAATCAGGATCAGTGTGTATTCGGCAGGCATGCCTCGCATACGAATATCAAAACCACCTGTTTTGCCCGCAGAACCGCTAACATCCACACCTTCTACATCGGCAAGAATATCGGTGAGGCTATAGGCTTGTTTATTCTGAATCTCTTCACGGCCGATCACGGTAATGCTGGCCGGAGCCGCGGACTGGCTCTGCTCAAAACCCGAGGCTGATACCACGATTTCATCCAGCTCGACGGGCTGCGCGGAGACTTGCAGCGCAAATCCGTAAGACACGACTGCAACCGCGGTCGAGAGAATGGAAGTCCTGAACTGCATGAGCCACTCCTTAAGTTGACAACAAATATCGGCGGCAAATGATAATATTTTGCATTTGATAATTGCAATAACTTAATTTCTGTCGGGCTTGAAATTCCTCTATCGGTCCTTACATTCCTTTTCGAGTACGCCCAATTACCGTTAACTCACTAAGGAATTTAAGAGTTTCCCTAACCTGCTCGCTTACCTGTAAGTAAAAGCACACCATCATCGTGATGTTTAAAAGAAGGAGGTTCGAACATGGACACTCGTACTGACGACTTTTATCCCACGCGTCTCGAAACCCCAATGGCTCCGATAGACCGGTTAGACCCGGTTATCCACAGCCGTGGGGAAAACCGAACAAACGGCCCTTTGAGTGAGGCCGAGTTGGCCAGGTATGAACGGGACGGATTTCTGGTATTCAATCAGTTTCTCGACCACGAAACCGTCCGGCGGTTTCAGGAAGATCTTGCAGCGTACGAGAACGACGACCGTATCCTGCGTGCTGAAGGGACAATTACCGAGCCCGGAAAGCAGGAAATACGATCCGTTTTCGGCATACACCGGCTGTCACAGCGCTTTGACCGACTCACCCGGGACCCGCGAATCCTGGATATGGTAAAGCAGATATTGGGCAGTGATGCCTATATTCACCAGTCCCGGATCAATTTCAAACCTGCTTTCCATGGCAAGGGCTTTGACTGGCATTCCGATTTTGAAACCTGGCACGCAGAGGATGGTATGCCGAGAATGCGGGCGGTCAGTTTTTCGATCACGTTGACCGATAACAACCCGTTCAACGGCCCTTTAATGCTGATTCCGGGCTCCCACAAAACGTTCATCCCGTGCGTCGGGCGCACACCGGAAGACAATTACCGGTCTTCGTTGAAGAAACAGGACCTGGGAGTGCCCAGTGAGCAGGATATTAAAGAGATGGCGAACAAACACGGCATCAAAGCGCCCACAGGGCCAGCCGGCTCTTTGATTATATTCGAATGCAACACCTTACATGCCTCCAATGCCAACCTGTCGCCCTGGCCACGCAGTAACCTGTTTTTTGTATACAACAGTACTGAAAACCAGCTTACCGAACCCTTCTGTGGTAATAAGCAACGTCCGGATTTTCTGGGCAACCGCAGCAATACCAGCGCTCTGACACCGGTTCAGAACGACGGCTGGCGGCAAAGCGGCTGAACGGCGGTAGCAAGGCTTCAGTGTTTGCGGTTAACAAGCGAGCAGGCGGGTAATATTCAAAAATGAACGAACGGCTACCGGTACAATTACCGGTAGCTTAATGGGAGGCTATTAACGTTCTGGATTAACAAGGAAAGCCTTTAGACGAGGCCTTGGCGCCGCAGCACCGTTCCCCGATCGCCTACCGCATAAACCACACCCCTTCGGGTAGCACACACCACCCTCAAACCGGCATCACTGCCACTGGGTTCCGTTAGCCATTGGCCCGCTTCGAGGCGCAGAACACAGCCTCGGGTACCTACCGCAAAGGCGCCTGCGGCCTCGGAGCCGGATACCGACAGAATATCTTCCCGCAGGCGGGTCGCCATTTGCTGCCAGCGCTGGCCATTGAAATGTGCCAATGTACCTGAGAGCCCAACGGCGTAGATATTGCTCAAGCTGTTGCCCCAGATTCCATAAAGGAAATTCTCGGTGCCCACGTTGAATTCACTCCACTCTTTGCCGTTGTATCTCAACACCAACCCGAAATCGCCGGGGGCCAGCATGTGTTCGTCATCCATGGCCCAGAGACTGTAGAGAGCTGACTGGGTGCCACTGGGCATGCGCTGCCAGCGCAAACCGTCAAAATGCAGAATCAGGCCTTCATCGCCTACGGCGTACAGGGATTCGGGGCTGCTGCCCCACATGTCCATGATGGTAAGATCAAGGTTCAAGTCGTAATGCAGTGACCATTGCTGACCGTCGAAACGGAATATGCGGCCTTCCTGGCCAGCGGCAAAAAGCCCGGCCCCGGTATCCCACAGGCAGTGCACCGTTAGATCACTGGGCGGTGGCAGAAGCTCCCAGTGATCACCCTGCAAGCGCATTACCGTACCAGCCTCGCCGCATGCGTAGCAGGTGCCATCCAAACCTTCGGTGAAGCCCCAAAGCTGGTTTTTGGTGGGTACATCCATGGCTTCCCAGGGGCTGGCGGCTGCAGCTTCAGGTGGCGGCGCCAGAGCCTGGGTGAAATCTTCTGCGGCGGTCATGATGGTCGCAAAATCGCCCACCGCCAGCGCTTCACCGGTAGACAGTACTATAATGTCCATCAGGTCGTGATGGCTGTTGCTCTCCAGTTTGTCGAGCCGCAAATCCTTGAAGTAGTACAAATGACCCTGATCGCCAACAATCAGTACGCCGCCTTTGTAGGCTTTCAGTGATCTCAGGCGCGGCATGGGTTCGTCAAACTTCAGGGCCTGGAACTGGCCGTTCTGGTAGCGCACCAGCTCGCCCCGGAAACCGCCCTGATCGACGAAATAACGGCCACCGCCCAACAGCAAGCTGCCATCGTCCATCACCAGCAAAGCATGAAACCCGGAGCCCAATGGGCAATCGAGTTTTTTCCACAGGCCGTTGCTGTCCCGGCGCAACACTGTGCCTTCGGCACCAGCTGCATATACGGTGTTGTCTGGTGCGCAGGCAACCGCTCTCAGATTGACCTGGGTGGGGCTTTGCTCCCGCTGCCACTTGGCTCCGTCAAAGTGCAGCACCATGCCATCATCGCCTACCGCCCAGGCTTGCCCCTGTTCGTTACCATCAATGGCAAACAAGGGTGTATTTTCCTCACAGGCGGCAAAACGCCCGTTTGTTTCATCAATCACACCGCCCCGCAATAACTGCCATTTATCGCCATCGTAGTGAAGCAGGGCACCCATCCAGCCCACGGCAAAGAGATTGTTTGCGGCTGTGCCCCAAATGCCATGTAAGGGCAACCGTGTGGGCAGTGTCATCTGTTGCCATTGCGCTTCTCCTGCTTCGGCTTTACCGGTATAGCGCAACACCATGCCTTCATCACCCACAACAAACAGTTCGCCTTTGCCTGTCCAGCCCGACCAGAGCACATCGCCATCACCGGCACCCACTTCCGGCACCCGGCGCCAGGGTGCGCGGCCGGGCGCTGCAGAGTTGTCTGTTCCTAACAGCTGGCGGAAAAAACGTCGGCGTTCAGGCGCGCGAGTGTCTGTCATGGTAATACTCTCAATTTAAAGGCTTCTGCCCGGCCATGGGCCTGTCGCAACAAAAATCTGGTATTCAATTCTGCGGTGAAGGATCGTTAGAGCTCCCCAGCAAGGATGCAAGCTGTTGGCGTAGCGTGTCTCTTTGTTCCTCAGGCACGGATTCCAGTGCCTGCTCCAGCTCGTCACTTTCCAGGCCAGCCTGTGCAAGTCCATGCAGGGAGTGTTTGGCCGCTTCCGCAAAACCTGCCTGAGCATGCGCCACACAGGCTGTGACAACGGGAGAAAACGCCTGTGCTTCAGGGCCTTCCGGGTCCGAGACGACGATTGGAACGCCGGTATCGGAACCGCTGGACAACGCCAGCGACAGGGGAATTTGCGCCAGGGATGTCACATCGGCAGACGCCAGAGCTTCCGCAAGATGACTTCGAGGAAAAACGTGAAAGTGGCCGCTGCAGTGGGGGCAGCTGACACCCGCCATATTCTCCACCACACCCAGCAGGGGAAGCCCCCGCTCCTGACAGAACCGCACCGCCTTGAGGCTGTCCATCAGTGCCACTTCCTGGGGCGTGGTGGCCAGCAACGCTGCCACATCATGGCCTTCCAGCATATCCGAAAGGGTAATCAGTTCGTTGCCGGTTCCCGGTGGCATGTCGATCACCAGAAAATCCAGCGGGCCCCAATCAAAGGACCCAATCAGGTGGTGCATGAAGTCATGCTTGTAGGCATCCCGCCATACGATAGGCGTGTCGTCCCGCTCCATCATGAAGGCAAGAGAGCCTACTTTCAGCGAATACTGCAATCCGGGGTACTCGAAGTTTTTGGGTGGCAGACCTTTTTTGCTCAAACGCACTCGCTCACCCACAAACCCGAAAAACCGGCTCTGGTTGGGGCCGTGGATGTCGGCGTCTGCCACCCCGACCCGGTAGCCCTGAGCCGCCAGCCCGGCCGCTACGTTAGCCGACACCGTACTTTTACCCACGCCGCCCTTGTTGGCCATCACCATGATGATCTGGCCAATCTGTGCCAGCCGGGTTTCAATCAGCCGTTTTTCATGGTGGCCTTTCTCCAGCTGGCACTGCTCTTCCTCAGGGCAGAACTGGCAAGCATGCCCTCGGCCACAGTCCTCCGGCGCAAGGGCCAGCGGGTCACGACCGGGAAAGTGGGAAACCGACATCAAGGGCTCCTTAGTTATCGTTGTCCAGGCGGGTGTCCAGAAGTATCCAGGTATGGGTGACACGCTTGTTACCATCGCGCTCATTGTCACTACCTTGCCATATGGCAAATCCCATCGGCACTGTTTCACGATCAAAATTCACTTCGTGTTCACCATCCGACTCGAAGGGCCGCGACATCACCACCTGCCATTCCCTTTTCTCTGGAACGTCGCTGGTAAAGTAGGCACTGCCACCATGCACACTCTGTTTCGGCAAACGGGTGGTGCTGCCATACCCCCCAGCAGCAAGATTCTCAACCGCGGGTGCGCCGGCGCGCCAATACCAGATGTTCACCGGGTTCTCATGACCAGACCCCATCATGTACGAGGTATCTGCATCGTTTAGTGCGAACTGCACCGCCACGCCATCACCGAATTTATCCACAGTGGTCGCACGGTCTTCAGTGGGGTCTTTCCAGTGCATGCGTAGGTAGAGCCGCTCATCGGAACGGGCCACCTGAAAATAAACATGCTTGCCCCGGGTTGAGCCTTCTTCAAATCGCAAACCAACAGACTGATGAACCGGCGGAGCTGGTAACAAATTGGTTCGGTACTTTGGCAAACGATCCCAAATCAGATCATCCGGATCGTTTTCGGTTCGCAAATAAATGCCATCAGGAATACGCGAGACTTTCACTGTATCCCAGGCTTTTACTTCACTCACGTTCGGGTTTCTGTCGCTGTGATCCGCCAATGCGTAGGGGCTCGCCGCCATACAAGCCACCAAGGTGATCAACCCCTTAAACCGGCTGATGCGATTTACCAAAGGGCCATTTGCAATAGGTTTCGATGTCATGGCGTGGTTCCTCATGCTAATCGGTTGGGGTCAATCCCACATGGTTTGGCTGCCGGCTTCGGTACCGATCTTTCGTGCACCCTCTTCAGGACATGGCCCTACCTGATGCTCCAATGCCCGCTGTTGAGCCAGAGTCCAGTCCGGGAGCACGTTCACGAGATGTGCCAGATTGGCATCCAGACCGTGCTGATCTTCCTGAGCGTATTTGGCGCGGATGGCTTGCAAAAGCGGCCTGAGATAACGAACCAGAAAATCCCTTTGGGCTCGCCGGTAAGGCGATGCATCCCACTGGTTTTCCAGGGCATTCGCCTCGAGATGGCAAAGCAATGCACAAAACTCCAGCATCGCTAATAAGTGATCAGGCTGATCTTTGTGGCCTTCATCGTCCACAGCGGCGGTCAGCCCGAAGTGTGTATAGAACGCCTGAACATTCAACAGATAGGCACCGGGAGTTAGCCCCCCAACCAAGCTGTTGTAGGCACTGGCCACCAAGGGCACCCGGGGTTTGCCCCGTTTGCCATGAACAAACGTGGCCATGTAGCCCACTTGCAGGGCCTCTGCATCGGGGCTTGCATCAAACTGTGGCCAGGATTCTCCTCCCAGTGATTGCCAGGCCTCGCTGAGCGCCCCTTGCAGGCGCCCATCGGCCAATGCTTCCCAGGTTTCTTCCATGGGGTAACCCAGTGCCACAGCCGCAAGGCGATAAACCGCTCCACGAGCCTCAGCCGTTTCAAACTCATGCTGCCGGGCCGCTGGCGCTGCTAATTGCGTCATTTCCTTTCTCCCGGCCTCAGCTCAGTTTGAACATTTCAGCGTGTTTGTAACCAATCAGGATGTCCATAAGCTCACTGCCCTCACCATGGGCTTTCGCCTGACGGGCTGCTTGCAGCGTATCCAGAACCTCGCCAGTACGGGGGCCAAACAGGCTTTCCAGATAGGAAAGCGGTATCCGGGATTCAGCCAGTTGTTCGCCATTTTCACCGAACTTGGGTGGCGACAGGGGCGGCACATAGAATACGTTGGGCTGAGTGCCCCATTCTGCGTGCAGCGGCAAGGCCACTTTGTACTTCTCCACCAGCTTGTGAATCGGGCCTTCTTCGTCGTCGCGGTAGCCTATCCAGCGAATCCGCCCCACACACTGCTGGGCACAGGCGGTGGGCAGGCCTTTTTCAATGCGCGGGTAGCAGAAAATGCACTTCTCGGATTTGGAAATCTGCTCGTTGAAGTAGATTTTCTTGTACGGACAGGCGTTTACGCAGTAGCGATAGCCCCGGCAGCGCTCCTGATCCACCAGTACAATGCCGTCTTCCTGGCGCTTGTAGATGGCGTTACGGGTACAGGCCGCCAGGCACGCCGGGTTGGCGCAGTGGTTACACAGGCGCGGCAGGTAGAAGTAGTAGCTGTTGGGGTAATCGCCCTCACCTTCGTCTTCGTCCCAGTTGGCACCCCAGGTGGGCTTTACGTTGGGGCGCAGCCAGGGGTCGGTGCCGGTCATCAGGGCGTCTTCGTAATTGTATTCCCACGGAATACCGTAATCTTCCTGGCTGGGCTGACGGCCAAGGCGCAAGGCACCCTCGGCATCAAAACCGCCCCCCATGTTTTCGTAGTCCCGTGGATAGCCTTTACCCGGTTGGGATTCCACGTTGTTCCAGTACATGAACTCACGGCCGTTGCGGTTGGTCCACATGAGTTTGCAAGCTGCGGAACAGGTGTGGCAGCCAATGCATTTGTTCAGATCCAGGACCATGCTGAGCTGGCGTTTAACAGTCATGATTATCTCCCCTTAAACGGCCCGTGGGTCGGTGATGTCTTCTGCCTTGGCCAGCTCTATGTCGTAGCTGCTTTCATGAATGTGCTGGTTGGCATTCCACATGGCGTAAATAAACTTCAGGTGGCCCCAGCCGCCCGCCAACTCCAAGGGTTGTAAAAATACCGCGTGGGAAACGTTCATGTTTCTGCGCTGAATATACTGATGCGGCTCCCAGCCGTGCTCCATCATGATCGAGTCCACCGGAATGCTCGGATAGAACTTGGCCTGAGCAAAAAAGTCACCGTTGGCATTGAATAGCCGCACCGTATCACCGTCTTTGATGCCTTTTTTCTCGGCCAGCTGTGGATTGATGTAGATATTCGGTTCACCACGCTGCAGCCGCAGCAGGTACTTATTGCTGCGCCAGTTGGAGTGGATCGCCCAACGGGAGTGCGGTGAATAGAATTTCAGCGGATAATTGGACGCCTCTGGCCCGGCATACAAACGTGCGGTGGGCACAGTGGATTTCAGTTTCTTGAACCAGGGGTGATCACAGTAGAAGGTGATACGGCCGGTCAAGGTGTCATAAGGCTTCTTGCCATCGGTTTGCGCAGTGAACGGGTTGTAACCTTCATCCGGTTTCAATGGCTGGTTCAGACCCGCGTGCTCGTTCATCACGATGAAGCCTTTCTCAGTGGCCTCTTCAATGGTGACACCACCGAACTCCGGAGAATCCTCAATGATGTGCTTGAGCACATCGTAGTCTGTGTTCAGCGTGCCCTGACGGGTAAAGTCGTCGTGAATGGTGTGCAGATCACGGGTTACGTCACCATCCTGAATCGGGCCTACACCGCGGGCAATGGCTCGCTCCTGGATCTTCTTGGTGAGCAGCGCCATGATTTCCCAATCGGGCTTGGACTCGCCCACCGGCTCCACCGAACGGGTAAACACGTTGGCGAAGCGGTGGTATCCCTGGGTACGGATATCCCAGGCTTCGTAGTGGCTGGCCGCAGGCAGCACGTAGTCAGCCCACTCTGCGGTGGAATCCATGCGCACGTTAATGTTGACGTATAGCTCCTCCGCCTGACGCAGGTGCTCTTCGCGGTACTTGTGGCTCATTTTGTTGCGGCGGAAGGTGTTGTCCGCAATCGAAATCATGCCTTTGATTTCGCCGTAATACGGCATCCAGCCCTTTTCCATGGACTCGTTCATCATCTCTTCCATCTCATCGAGATCGAAGCCAACACGCTCCTTCAGTTTTTTGTTGTCGTAATGCTTGCGGGCGCCTTCCATCATGCCGCCGCGCAGGAATTCACCCAACCCACCCGGCTCCAGGCGGGCCGATTTCTTACCTTCAAAGCCGGCCAGCTCACTCCAGCGTGGGTGACTCCAGACCACCCAGGAGGTGTCCAAACCACCCGTGCGGCCGCCGTGCCCGGTCAACGCCAGACTCAGGGCGTAACCCCAACAGGTATACAAGCAGTTGGAGTAGCTTGAGGTGATATAGCCCAGCATGACGATGGCTTTCTTGGCCTTGGCCAGATGGCGGGCTTCCTGCCGCACAATATCCGGATGAATGCCTGTATGTTTCTGGTTTTTCTCAGGCGTGTGTTTCGCCGCTTCTTTCTTCACGTGCTCAAACGAGGTCGTCACCTTGATGCCGTCGACTTCGAAGGTGCCTTCCAGAGCAGGATCCACATCACCGAGTTTCAGGGTTTTCTCATCGTCCCCCATGGAACCTTTGGCTTTCACCGCCTTATTGGTGTTCAGATCCCAGTGGTAAAACACTTCCTCGGAACCGCCTTCAACCAGGTCGGACTCCCGAAGTAACTGATCGTTGTCCAGACGAACCAGCATGGGCAGGTCTGTCTGTTCTTTCATAAACGCCGGTTTAAACAGTTTTTCTTCAATAATCACGTTCACGAACGACATGGCCAGGAACGGATCCGAACCTTGTTTTATGGGCATCCACAAATCGGTGTGAATGGCACTTGGGTTGTAATCCGGTGCCGTACTGGTGATGCGTGCACCATTGTATTTGGCTTCCCAGATGTAATGGGCATCAGGAATACGGGTGGCGTTGGGGTTAATCATGCCCAGCATGATGTAGTCGGCATCAAACCAGGCATCGGAGGTGAAGCTTTCAAGGGGGTTGCCATAGGCCAGGTGAGCGCCGGTCAACAGATCCCCCACCACCGTAAAGCCGTCGAGCTGGATGCCCCCTACCAAGGCTGCAAAACGTGCGGGGCCAGACTGGCGCACCATGGTCTGGTTGCCAGAACCCTGGTGGGTTTTCAGCTTGCCGGGGCCGTGATTGACAAAAATGTCGATGATTTTATCGGCCACTTCTTCTGTGGCCTGATCCCAGGAAATTCGCTGCCATTTGCCTTCGCCTCGCTCACCCGCGCGCTTCAGCGGATAGCGCAGGCGATCGGCCTCGTACATGGAGGTGGAGTGAATCGCGCCTTTCTGACAACCCCGGGGGTTGGCATCGGGTATGTTCTCGTGCACTTGCGGGTATTTGGCAATCTGCTCTTCACGAATGACAATGCCGTCTTTGACGTACACATCCCAGGCACAGTTGCCCATGCAGTTGATGCAGTGAGCCGCATGACCCACATGGTCCCAGGTCCATTCGTTACGATACAGATCCTCCCAGTCACGGTAGGGGTATTCAGTGGCCAAGGTATCTTCGACCGGCTCTAGCCGGTTCAACGCCCAGACGTTACCACTCAGCATCACACCGGTACCCGTGGCCCCCAACCCCTTAAGGAAATCGCGGCGCTTCAGCTTCCACATTCCCATGACTCTCTCCTCATCTCGACAATTGCCATCATCCGATAGTGTGAACGTTGATGGCTTTCCATTTTAAAATTAGCACAAGAACCATAATTAAAGGTCCGGTCTACTACTTATTTCAAAGGATCCTTGAGCGTAAGTTGACTCATATCAGTTTTTAATGACTGATGAACGCCTGTCGATTGATAACAATATTTTTAAACGGCTTAATTCTAAGCTATTAATCTATTGTCTTATGTGGTGATTTATTAGGAGAGGATCACATGAAAGCAATATATATAATATATATTATTATCGCGTGGGTTACGTTACCTGTTATGGCGGCCGATGCAGCGGCCGGTGCAGAAAAGATCAGTACCTGCGCGGCTTGTCACGGTATTGATGGGCAAGCGACAGCTGGTATTTATCCCAATCTTGCGGGCCAGCCGGCAGCCTATTTGGATATGGCTTTGAAAGCGTATCGTGAAGGACAGCGATCGGGTGGAATGTCAGCAGTAATGACACCCCAGGCGGTGAATTTGTCTGATGAGGATATTGCTGATATTTCTGCTTATTACAGCGAACAATAAATTTGTTTTTTTTATTCGTATTTAATTTAAAAATATATAAAAGCATTTTTTATACCCTCCCCCAAAAACTTTAGGGGGAGGGTAAATTTATCAGCCGATTAGATACTTCGCATGGAAGCGAAGGTGCTCCTCAATAAAACTGGCGATGAAGTAGTAGCTGTGGTCGTACCCTTCATGCCGGTTCAGTTCCAGCGGATAGCCACTTTGTTTGGCAGCGGCTTCCAGCATTTCCGGCTTCAACTGCTCGGTCAGGAAGTTGTCCGCTTCGCCTTGGTCCACCAACGCCGGCACAAAATTGCTCGCCTTTTGCATCAGAAAGCTGGCGTCGTACTCGGCCCAGCTGGCGGTGTCTTTACCGAGGTAAGCGCCAAAGGCCTTCTTACCCCACGGGCAATTGACCGGGTTACTGATCGGGCTGAACGCCGAGACGGACTGGAAACGCTCCGGGTTGCGCAGTGCCAGCACCAACGCACCATGCCCGCCCATCGAGTGGCCAGAGATGGAACGCTGATCGCTCACCGGGAACATATCTTCAATCAGTGCCGGTAATTCGTTGAGCACGTAATCATACATCCGGTAATGCTTGCTCCAGGGTTCCTGAGTCGCATTTACATAGAACCCGGCGCCCTTACCCAAGTCGTAGCCTTCATCATCGGCGACATCGTCCCCGCGGGGGCTGGTGTCCGGGGCAATGATGGCGATACCCAGTTCCGCAGCCATGCGATGGGCACCGGCTTTTTGCATGAAGTTTTCATCGGTGCAGGTCAGCCCGGACAACCAATACAGCGCTGGCACCTTTTTGCCATTGGAGGCCTGCGGCGGCAGGTAGATAGCAAACCGCATCGAACAGTTCAGCGTCTCGGAGTAATGACTGTACTGCTTGTGCCAACCACCAAAACTTTTGTTACTGCTCAGGTTTTCAATAGTCATTGCAACCTCTCAACAAAACGGTCGCCCGCCTGATTGGCAGGCGACCTGATTTTATTACTTGTCGTAGTGAATAACGGTACGGATGCTCTTGCCTTCGTGCATCAGATCAAACGCCTTGTTGATATCTTCCAGCCCCATGGTGTGGGTGATGAAGTCGTTCAGCTTGAACTCACCTTGCATGTAACGCTCAACGATGCCCGGCAGCTCGGAACGGCCCTTCACGCCACCAAAGGCAGAACCCTTCCAGACTCGACCGGTAACCAACTGGAACGGACGCGTGGAAATTTCCTGGCCGGCACCCGCAACGCCGATAACCACCGACTCACCCCAGCCTTTGTGGCAGCATTCCAGTGCTGAACGCATTACATCTACGTTGCCGATGCACTCGAAGGAGTAATCCACACCGCCGTCGGTCAGTTCAACGATCACTTCCTGAATCGGCTTGTCGTAGTCTTTCGGGTTGATGCAATCGGTCGCACCCAACTGGCGGGCCAGCTCAAATTTGCTCTCGTTGATATCGATGGCAATGATGCGGCTGGCTTTAGCCATGGTGGCACCAATCACCGCCGACAGGCCGATGCCGCCCATACCGAAGATGGCCACGGTAGCGCCCTCTTCTACTTTGGCGGTGTTCATCACCGCACCCATGCCGGTGGTTACGCCACAACCGAGCAAGCACACTTCTTCCAATGGCGCTTCTTTGTTCACTTTTGCCAGAGAAATCTCGGGCAGTACGGTGTACTCGGAGAAGGTTGAGCAACCCATGTAGTGATAGATCGGCTCGCCGTTTAACGAGAAACGAGTGGTGCCGTCTGGCATCAGGCCCTTGCCCTGGGTTTCACGAATCTTCCCGCACAGGTTGGTTTTACCAGAGGTGCAGAATTTACATTCGCCACACTCAGGGGTGTACAGCGGAATAACGTGGTCACCCACTTTCAGGCTTGTAACGCCTTCGCCTACCGACTCAACAATACCGCCGCCTTCGTGGCCGAGAATGGTCGGGAAAATGCCTTCGGGATCTTCGCCTGACAAGGTAAACGCATCGGTATGACACACACCGCTAGCAATCACCCGGATACGTACTTCGCCAGCCTGAGGCGGCATCACATCCACTTCTTCAATGGACAGAGGTTGTTTCGGGCCCCAGGCGATAGCGGCTTTGGATTTGATGGTCTGAGTCATGTTGTGTGCTCCAGATTTTGTCGGGCTTCGGCAGGTTCTTCTGCCATGTTGATGGGATCATTGTATTGGTATTCTCAAAATAGATAATCCACCCATCAAACAAATCACTTTTACTGTACAGTAACAATGAGTAAGTGATTTGTTGACTGTATCCTGTATCTAAGCTCACCCAACCCGTAACGCAAGGAACTGAACATGTTTATTTGGGAAGGAGTCAGTGAGTTTGTTGCGGTCGCGGAAGCCGAAAGTTTTACCGCTGCGTCGAAGCGTTTGGGCATTTCAACTGCGCAAGTCAGCCGGCAAGTCAGCGCACTGGAGTCCAGGCTTTCGACCAAACTGCTCTACCGCACCACCCGTAAGGTTTCGGTAACGGAAGCAGGCCAAACCTATTACCAGTATTGCCGCCAGGTACTCGATGGTCTGGAAGAAGCAGAGCGGGCCATGACTAACCTGCAACTTATCCCCAAGGGAAAATTACGGCTGACAGCGCCGGTCACCTACGGTGAAAAGGTCATCGCGCCTTTGGTGAACGATTTCATCCTGCGCTACCCAGAGCTAGAGGTGCAACTGAATCTGACGAACCAAAAGCTGGATCTGGTCGGTGGCGGTTACGATCTGGCGATTCGGCTGGGAAAATTGGAAGATTCGTCCATGATGGCCAAGCGGTTGTCATCACGAACCTTATACGTGTGCGCCTCGCCGGATTACTTATCCACCTACGGTGTGCCGCATTCGCTTTCGGAACTGGACCGGCACAATTGTTTGCAAGGCAATCTGGATTACTGGCGCTTTCAGGACCGAAGTAAACCCTACAACGTTCGCGTTAAAGGCACTATGAAGTGCGACAGCGGTTGGGCGTTGCTGGATGCCGCCCTGAAAGGTATCGGGATCGTGCAACTACCCGACTATTACGTTCAGCCATCACTGGCCTGTGGAAAACTCATGAGTTTGCTGGAACATTATCAAGAAGCCGACGACGGCATCTGGGCGATTTATCCACACAACCGACACTTATCCCCAAAAGTACGGATGCTGCTGGATTTCCTGGACGAATCGTTAAGCTAAGGGCAAGTGAGGCTCAATCGCCTCACTTGCCGATACAGAACGAGCTGAAGATTTTGCCCAACAGCTCATCCGGGGTCAGGTGCCCGGTGATTTCTCCAAGCGAATCTTGCGCCGCTTTCAGATCTTCTGCCAACAACTCTCCTGCTCCGTAGCCTTGTAACTGGGACTGTCCTTGCAGCAAGGAATCCCGGGCCCGTTCCAAAGCGTCGAGATGACGGCGCCGCGCCAAAAAACCCCCTTCGGTGGTGCTGGCGAAACCGATACACGCTTTTAGATGATCACGGAGGATATCCAGGCCTTCGGCTTCTTTGGCTGCCAGCCGAACAACCGGCGCAACTCGCCCGGATTCGTCACGGATACCCACTTGTTCACCCGACAAATCCACTTTGTTTCGGATCACCGTAACCGGTGCATTCTTGGGTAGCTGGTCGATAAAATCCGGCCAGATTTCGTGGGGTTCGGTTTTATCCGTGGTGGTGGCATCGACCATTAGGAGAATACGGTCGGCCTGGCGGATTTCATCCCAGGCGCGGGCAATACCAATCTGCTCAACTTCGTCCGGGCTGTCGCGAAGCCCGGCGGTGTCAATGATATGCAGCGGCATGCCATCAATGTGGATATGTTCCCTGAGTACATCCCGGGTGGTGCCTTCGATCGCCGTCACGATGGCCGCTTCGCGCCCCGCCAAGGCATTGAGCAAACTGGATTTTCCGGCGTTCGGGCGACCGGCGATCACCACTTTCATGCCGTCCCGGAGAATGGTGCCCTGCTGGGCTTCCGAAAGAATCTTTTCCACACGCTGTAACAGGTCATCGAGGTCGGTGGCGACTTTGCCATCGGCCAGGAAATCGATTTCTTCTTCTGGAAAATCAATGGCCGCTTCCACATAGATGCGCAGATGAGTAACGGCTTCAACCAGGTTATCAATCTGCCGGGAAAACACCCCCTGCATGGAACGAACAGCACAGCGGGCGGCTTGTTCAGAGCTGCTTTCAATTAGGTCGGCGATGGCTTCGGCCTGAGCCAAATCGAGCTTGTCGTTCAAAAATGCTCGTTCGGAGAACTCACCGGGGCGAGCCAGTCGTGCGCCCAGATTGCAGACTTCGCGCAGCAACAGATCAAGGATCACCGTACCGCCGTGACCTTGCAGCTCGAACACATCTTCGCCAGTAAACGAATGAGGATTCGGGAAGTACAGGCCGATTCCCTCGTCGATCAGTTCACCCTGAGTATCCAGAAACGGACCAAAGTGCGCGTACCGCGGTTTGGGGTCAAACCCCAACATGGCGCGTGCAATCGCCGAGGCTTTCGGGCCGGAAACCCGGACGATACCCACCCCGGCTTGGCCTGGTGCGGTGGCAATAGCGGCGATGGTGTCGGTAGCTGGCTGCATAATTTCTTTCCTGACTAGAACTGACAAAGGCTCCGCAAGGGAGCCTTTGTCGGGTCAG
>Ga0208435_100179_pt1 | contig 20158 bp, 16 predicted proteins | sample 24_taG_FD_184097 | JGI IMG/M metagenome (GOLD analysis project Ga0208435, IMG submission 184097) | Marine viral communities from Cariaco Basin, Caribbean Sea - 24_WHOI_OMZ (SPAdes) (version 2) | ecosystem: Environmental > Aquatic > Marine > Oceanic | place: Caribbean Sea: Cariaco Basin...
GACCGGCTAGCGGATATGGGTGGCGACGCGATTGTCGAAGCATTGGCCAAACTGGATCAAGGCACGCTAACCGGCGAAGCCCAGAACGACAGCGAAGCCTGTTACGCCCACAAGCTGTCCAAAGAGGAAGGCCACATTAGCTGGCAGAACAGCGCTACCGACATTGAACGGCTGATCCGGGCGTTCAATCCCTGGCCCGGCACCTTCACCGACCTGGGCAAACAGCGCATCCGCTTGCATCAGGCGCAGGCATTAGAGCAGGGCAGCGACAAAGCCCCCGGCACCGTGCTTCGCCGTGAACGGGAAGGCATCGACATTGCTTGCGGTACTGGCAGCCTGAGAGTGACCAAAGTGCAACTGCCCGGCACCCGCGCCTTGACCGTGAACGATTTGATTAACGGCGGCAAACCCGTGCTGATGCCTGAACAGGAGCTGAACTGATCATGTTCTATGACTCCCTGCCGTTCCGCGCCGTCGCCGCCGACGTGCTGCTTTTGGTCGAAAACGGGCAATCGCTGTCGCAATGCCTGCCCTACGCTCTGAGCCAGCTGCCTCCCGAACAGCGGCCCCAGTTGCAGGCCATTTGCTACGGCACCTGTCGCTGGTTTCACCGACTGGATGGCGAACTCAATCAGCGCCTGAAAAAACCCATTCGCAAACCCGACCGGGTGATTCATCATTTAATGTTGGTTGCCCTGTTCCAGCTTCGTTTTAGTGAACAAGCCACCTACGCCATTCTCAACGAAACCGTCGAAGCGTGCCGAGCACTCGATCGGCCGCACCTGACCGGGCTGGTCAATGGTGTGTTAAGAGCGGCCGAGCGGGAAGGCGCACCGGAGCCGGGCGACGACAGCAGCCGCTACAGCCATCCGGTCTGGATGGTGGAGAAACTGCGCCACAACTGGCCCGACCACTGGCCAGCCATCCTCGATGCCAACAACACCCAGGCACCGATGACCCTGAGGGTAAACGCCCTGCGTTTTAGCCGCGACGAATACCTGAAGTTACTGACCGATGCCGGCATTGGCGCCAAAGCAACCCGCTTTGCCCCGCTAGGCATTCAGTTGGAGCGCCCGTTTCCGGTGGATAACTTGCCGTGGTTTGAAGACGGCGCGGTCAGTGTTCAGGATGAAGCCGCCCAGCTGTGTACTACTCTGATGGATCTTCAGCCTGGTCAACGAGTGTTAGACGCCTGCGCGGCACCCGGCGGCAAAACCTGCGCCATTCTGGAAAACTGTGCCGAGCTTGCCGAAGTGGTCGCCATTGACGAATCGGCCGACCGCCTGCCCCGGGTGCAGGAAAATCTTGACCGCCTCGACTTGTCCGCCAGCCTGTTACAAGCCGATGCCGCGGACATCGAGCAATGGTGGGACGGCCAGGCCTTTGACCGAATTCTGCTGGATGTACCCTGCAGCGCCACCGGCGTTATTCGCCGACACCCGGACATCAAATTGCTGCGCCGGGAATCGGACATTGTGCCGCTGGCCGGCATTCAACTTGGCCTGCTGAACGCCATGTGGTCTATTCTGAAACCCGGAGGCCGTTTGGTATACGCCACCTGCTCGGTGTTTCCGCAAGAGAACCACCGCATCATTCAACGCTTCCTGAAGCAGCAAGAACAGACACAGCTGATTCCCATCGACGCGAGCTGGGGCCTGGATATGGAAGCCGGTCGCAATCTGCTGCCGGATCCAGACAGCCATGACGGCTTTTTCTACGCCGTGCTGGAGAAACCTGACGCATGAATATCCTGATTCTCGGTGCGGGCCAGGTCGGCGGTACGCTGGCCGAACACCTCGCCAATGAAGCCAACGACATCACCGTTATCGACAGCGATAGCGTTCGCCTCCGGGAGCTGCAAGATCGCCTCGACATTCGCACTGTGCACGGCAAGGCGTCTTATCCGGCGGTACTGAACGAAGCCAATGCCGAAGACGCCGACATGGTGATCGCCGTCACCAACAGCGATGAAACCAACATGGTGGCGTGCCAGGTTGCCAAGCTTCTGCACAAAACCCCGACCACCATCTGCCGGGTACGCGCGGGTTCCTATCTGGCCAATCCTGCGCTGTTCTATAACAAAGATACCGAGAAGGATCTGGATAAACTTCGGGGCTTCCCCATTGATGTCATCATCAGCCCGGAACAGCTGGTTACCAAACACATCACCCGGCTGATCGAGTACCCCGGCACGCTTCAGGTATTGGAGTTTTCCAAAGGCCTGACCCGGCTGGTCGCCATCAAAGCCATTGAAGGTGGCCCCCTGGTCGGCCGTGAGCTTTCCTATCTGCGCACCCACATGCCCAAAATCGATACCCGGGTTGCCGCCATTTTCCGGAAAGATCGCGCCATCATCCCGAAAGGCGATACCGTGATCGAAGACGGCGATGAGGTGTTCTTCATTGCCGCCACTGACCACATCCGCTCGGTGATGAGCGAACTGCAGCCGCTGTCGAAACCCTATAAGCGTATTTTCATCTGTGGCGGCGGCAACATTGGATACCGGTTAGCTCGAGCACTGGATAGCCGCTATCAGGTGAAAATTCTCGAGCGGGATCACGACCGCTGCATCATGTTGTCGGAAAAACTCCGCAAAACGGTGGTGCTGGAAGGCAGCGGCGCTAATAAAGACATTCTGGTGGAAGAAAACATCGAGAATACCGATGTCTTTTGTGCGGTCACCAACGACGACGAAACCAACATCATTGCGTCGCTGTTAGCCAAGCGCCTGGGTGCTCGCAAAGTCCTGACCTTGATCAACAACCCCGACTACGTTGATTTGATTCAGGGCGGTGTCATCGACGTTGCCATCTCGCCCCAGCAGACCACCATCGGCAGCTTGCTGACCCACGTGCGCCGGGGCGATGTGGTGAACGTACACGCCCTGCGCCGCGGCGCCGCCGAAGCCATCGAGGCCATTGCCCACGGCGACCATCGATCCTCGAAAGTGGTGGGCAGAAGGCTGGATGAGATTCATCTGCCGCCGGGCACCACCATCGGCGCCATCGTGCGCCATGGCGAGGTTCTGATTGCACACGATCATTTGCGCGTGCAGCCGAACGACCACGTTATTTTGTTCTTGGTCGATAAATCCCGAATTCGGGATGTCGAGAAGCTATTCCACGTGGGGCTCACTTTCTTCTGATTGATCCCGAACAAATCAATACGCAGATTGGCACTTAGAAAAGCAGCGCCAGCCAGCGTATAATGCGCGTTTTCAAATTTCGGAGTGCTCCGTAACAACGGGGCGCCACACACAGACTGACCAGCAGGCAATCGTCGTGACAGACAAGGCAACCAATAACTCCGCGCCAGACATCAAGACCTTTCAGGGTCTGATTCTGGCATTGCAGAATTTCTGGGCGCAGCATGGCTGCGTGATACTTCAGCCTCTCGATATGGAAGTCGGCGCCGGCACATTCCACTCGGCCACATTCCTGCGCTCCATCGGGCCCGAGACCTGGAACGCCGCCTACGTGCAGCCCAGCCGCCGACCGACCGACGGCCGCTACGGTGAAAACCCGAACCGCCTGCAGCATTACTACCAGTTTCAGGTGGTTCTGAAACCGTCTCCAGACAATATTCAGGAACTGTACCTGGACTCGTTACGCGCGTTGGGGCTGGACCCGCTGGTACACGACATCCGCTTTGTGGAAGACAACTGGGAATCCCCAACTCTGGGCGCCTGGGGTCTGGGCTGGGAAATCTGGCTAAACGGTATGGAAGTCACCCAGTTCACTTACTTCCAGCAGGTGGGCGGTCTGGAATGCTACCCGGTTACCGGCGAGCTGACCTACGGCCTTGAGCGCATCGCCATGTACCTGCAAGGCGTGGACAGCGTTTACGATCTGGTGTGGACCAACGGTCCGGACGGCGTCGTTACCTACGGCGATGTGTTCCATCAGAACGAAGTGGAGCAATCCACCTACAACTTCGAACAGGCCGATACCGAATTCCTGTTCCACAGCTTCGACGTGTACGAGCGGGAAAGTGCCCGCCTGATCGAAGCCGGCCTGCCACTGCCTGCTTACGAACAGGTACTCAAGGCCTCCCACACCTTCAACCTGTTGGATGCTCGCCACGCCATTTCTGTGACCGAACGCCAGCGTTTCATCCTGCGTGTACGTACCCTGGCTCGCTCCGTGGCTCAGGCTTATTTTGAAAGCCGCCGCAAGCAAGGCTTCCCGTTGGCCCCGGAAGCCCTCCGCAAAGAGGTCTTGGCAGCGGCCGATGCGGCTGACGCAAAAGCCAAAAGCAAGAAGTCCGGAAAAGCGAAAAAGGCACAGCAGGAACAGGGGAAAGCATAATGGCTACACAGGATTTTCTAGTCGAACTGGGCACCGAGGAACTGCCTCCGAAAGCCCTCAAAGGCCTGTCTGACGCCTTTACTCAAGGCATTACCAAAGGCCTCGAAGACGCTGGTGTTGCCTTTGGCGCCGTTGAAGCCTTCGCGGCGCCACGCCGTTTGGCGGTGCGCATTCGGGATCTGGCCGATGCCCAACCCGACAAGTCTGTGGAAAAGCGTGGCCCTGCGGTTAAAGCCGCCTTTGACGATGCCGGCAACCCGACCCGCGCACTGACCGGCTTCGCCACCTCATTGGGCATTACGCCCGACCAACTGGACACGCTGGAAACCGACAAAGGTGCCTGGCTGGTGTATCGTACCGTTGAAAAGGGCAAGCCCACCGTTGAGCTACTGCCGGAACTGGTCAACCAGTCGCTGTCGGCCTTGCCCATTCCCAAACGCATGCGTTGGGGTGCCCATCGCACCGAATTCGTGCGCCCGGTCCACTGGCTGATCATGCTGTACGGCAACAACGTAATCGACACCCCGATCATGAACCTGAAGCCCGGCAACAAAACCCGTGGCCACCGCTTCCATTGCCCGAAAGAGCTGATCATCCCGACCCCGGCCGACTACGAAACCGTGCTCAAGCAAGAAGGTTACGTGCTGGCTGATTTCGCCGAGCGTCGTGAGCAAATTCGGGTTGGCGTGAACGCACTGGCCAAGAACGAAGCCGGTGGCGTTGCCGTTATCGACGAAGATCTGCTGGACGAAGTCACCGCCCTGAACGAATGGCCGGTGCCGTTGATGGGCCGTTTCGACGAGCGCTTCCTGAAAGTGCCTGCCGAAGCCCTGATTTCCTCCATGAAGGAGCACCAGAAATACTTCCACGTGGTCGATAGTAACGACCAGATGTTGCCGTTGTTCATCACCGTCGCCAACCTGGAAAGTAAAGATCCTGCCCAGGTGGTTGCCGGTAACGAGAAGGTCATTCGCCCACGCTTGTCGGACGCCGCCTTCTTCTTCGAAACCGACTGCAAAACCAAGCTTGAAGAGCGTGTCGATTCGCTCAAGCCCATCGTGTTCCAGGAAAAACTGGGCAGCATTTACGACAAGTCTGTGCGCGTCGCGGCATTGGCCAAGAAGATCGCCGAAGCGATCGACAGTGATCCAGCGCTGGCCGAACGTGCCGCGATGCTGGCCAAGACCGATCTGGTTACTGAAATGGTGCTGGAGTTCACTGAGCTACAAGGCATCATGGGCAGCTACTACGCCACCGACGACGGCGAACACGCCGACGTTGCCAAGGCCCTGAACGAGCAATACATGCCACGCTTCGCCGGTGACGATCTGCCCACCACGCTGACCGGTTGTGCCGTTGCCATCGCAGACCGTATCGATTCGCTGGTCGGCCTGTTTGGTATCAACCAGCCACCATCCGGTACCCGAGACCCGTTCGCGCTGCGCCGTGCCTCACTCGGTGTGCTGCGCATCATCATCGAGCGCGAACTGCCGCTGGATCTGCAAACCCTGTGTGAATGGGCCGAAGAGAACTTCACGGTACTGACTGAAGAGAACACCGCCAGCACCGTGGTCAACTACATGCTCGAACGCTTCCGTGCTTTCTACGACGAGCAGGGCATCAGTGCCGAAGTCTATCTGGCCGTGCACGCCCGTCGCCCGACCTGCCCGCTGGACTTCAATCGCCGGGTGAAAGCCGTTGAAGCGTTCCGCCAGCTGCCAGAAGCATTGGCGTTGGCTGGTGCCAACAAGCGGGTATCGAACATCCTGACCAAGCAGGGTGGCGACAGCATCGGCGAAACCGTCGATGCAGCATTGCTACAGGATGAGCCCGAGAAAGTTCTGGCCCAGAAGGTTGAAGAGCAAGCCGCAAAAGTGTTGCCGTTGTTCGAGCAAGGCGACTACGCCACCGCTCTGACATCCTTGGCCAGCCTGCGCGAGCCTGTGGATAACTTCTTCGACGAGGTCATGGTTATGGCCGACGATGAAGCCGTTAAAAACAACCGTTTGGCGCTGCTCAACCGTCTTCGCAACCTGTTCCTGCGCGTTGCCGATATTTCCCTGCTACCCACAGCCGGGTAAAGGCGCTAACGCGCAGTTTTAAGTAGGTATTTCCCCAGGGAAGGGGCTAGCAAAATGGCCGGTAATCCGTATAATACCGGCCGTTGATCGGCGTGTGGCGCAGCTTGGTAGCGCACTTCGTTCGGGACGAAGGGGTCGCAGGTTCGAATCCTGCCACGCCGACCACTTTCCCGCTTTACTATTTTTCGTTTTTGCCTCCTTGCCATAATTTCTAAAGCTTCATTAGATTTTCTCTTCGTATCGTTATCGCGAAAAACCTACTTAGCAAGCCAACTCCCATCCTTTTGATAAGTCTGCTAATGTTCTCTCCATAGAGTGGACTGTCGCGGAGGGATACATTGAACAAGGCAACGGAATTCAAGTCCGGCAATTTTATTTTTTTGTCAGAACACGATCCCTTGTTCGTGGAACTGGCGGAATCCGCCGAGCGTGCCTTTGCCAGCGACCCCAACACCACGCTGATCAAACTTCGCCAGTTGGGAGAAGCTCTGGCCCAACATCTTGCTGCCCTTTCGGGGATCGAGTTTGACGAACAAACCAGCCAGTCCGAACTGCTGTACCGCCTGAACCGGGAATTACGACTGGAACCGCAAATCAAAGAGCTGTTCCACATCCTGCGCATTGAAGGCAACAAGGCCACGCACCAGTTCCGCACCCAGCATAAAGAAGCTATGGACGGCTTAAAGGTCGCCCGCGCCCTAGCCATCTGGTTTCACCGTTCCTTCGGCAAAGCCGGCGCCGGCTTCAAACCCGGGCCCTTTGTACCGCCTGCCGACCCCAGCGCCCAGTTACGCCAGCTTCAGGGCGACATCGAAAAGCTCCGCCACGATCTGCAACACGCCAACATGGCGCTGGACAGCAGCCAGCAGCTCAGCCAGCTGATTGAGAAAGAAAAAGCCGAATACGAAGCCCTGGCGCTCGCCATGGATGAAGAATCCCGCGCTTTGGCGGAACAGGCCCGCCAGCACGAACAGGCCCTGAGCCAGCAACAGCAGGCCTACGAGCAAAAGATCAAAGCGCTGCAACAACAGCTCACGGAGCAGGGCGAACAAACCGTTAATCAGCAGCGCCAGCAGGTAGCCAAACAGACCAAAGCCGCTACCGACACCCTGGTACTGAACGAAGAACTCACCCGCATCCTCATCGACCAACAACTGCAGGACGCGGGCTGGGAAGCCGACAGCCAGGACATCACCTACCAGAAAGGCGCCCGCCCGGAGAAAGGCACCTATCGCGCGATTGCCGAATGGCCCACCAATCACAATGGCGAGAAGGGCCGGGCCGATTACGTGCTATTTGCAGGCCTGACCCCCATCGCAGTGGTAGAGGCCAAGAAAGAGAACACCAACGTCGCCGGCAAAATCCGCCAGGCCGAACGTTACAGCAAAGGCTTCAAGGTAGACGCACCATTAGTCGGCGCCTGGGAGTTGATGGGCCGCACCATCGCCTGGCCCGCCGATGAAAGCGGCCATTACCACGTACCCTTCGTGTATTCCTGCAACGGTCGACCCTATATTCCGCAACTGGCGGAACAGTCCGGCACCTGGTTCCGGGATGTGCGCGAACCCAGCAACCTGCGCCGGGCACTGCCGCAGTTCCACACCCCGGGCGGCCTGCTGGATTTGCTGGAACGGGATAAGGAAAATGCCGAGAAGCTGTTAAAAGACGAGCCCTTCGGCTACCTGAAACTGCGGGACTATCAACAGAACGCCATCGTCGCCACCGAACACGCACTGGCCCGTGGCGTGCGCACCGCGCTGCTGGCCATGGCCACCGGCACCGGTAAAACCCGCACCATCATCGGGTTGATGTACCGCTTCCTGAAAGCTGAGCGCTTCCACCGCATCCTGTTTCTGGTCGACCGCACCGCACTGGGCCAGCAGGCCATTGATGCCTTCAACGAAGCACCGCTGGAACAGAACCACACCCTCAGCAAGATATACAACGTGGCCGAGCTGGGCGACATGGCCGCCGAAGCGGAAACCCGCATTCAGGTGGCCACCGTGCAGGCCATGGTGAAACGCATCTTCATGAGCGACAACCCGCCGCCTATCGACCAGTTCGACTGCATCATCATCGACGAAGCCCACCGGGGTTACACCCTGGACCAGGAAATGACCGAAGGCGAACTGGCCCTGCGGGACACCAGCCAGTACCTGTCCAGCTACCGCCGGGTACTGGATTACTTCGATGCGGTGAAAATCGGCCTCACCGCCACCCCGGCCAAGCACACCAGCGAAATCTTCGGCAAACCGGTGTACACCTACTCCTACCGGGAAGCCGTGGCGGATGACTGGCTGATCGATCATGAACCGCCCATACGTTACGAAACCCTGCTCAGCCAGAATGGCATTACCTTCGAGAAGGGCAAGCCGGTCGAAGTCATCAACACCCAGACCGGCGAACTGGACACCACCGAGCTGGAAGACGAACTCAGCTTTGAAGTGGATACCTTCAACCGCCGGGTGATCAACGAGAACTTCAACCGGGTGATCTGCGAACAGCTGGTACAGGAGCTGGACCCGTTCGGCGACGAGAAAACCATGATTTTCTGTGCCACCGACCTGCACGCGGACATGGTCAAACGCCTGCTGGACGATGCCTTCAAGGATCTCTACAACGGCCGCTACAACGAAGCCGCCGTGGCCAAGATCACCGGCCAGAGCGACAAGGTGGACCAGCTTATCCGCCGCTACAAGAACGAACGTTATCCCAACATCGCCATCACCGTGGACCTGCTGACTACCGGCATCGACGTGCCGCGTATCTGCAACCTGGTATTCATGCGCCGGATACGCTCACGCATTCTTTACGAACAGATGATCGGCCGCGCCACCCGCCGCTGCGACGAGATCGGCAAAACCGTGTTCCGCATCTACGACCCTGTAGACATCTATGCCGCGCTGCAGGATGTAAACACCATGAAGCCCCTGGTGAAAGACCCCAACATCACCCTGGAACAACTGGTGGACGAGCTCACCGACGACGAGCAACTGGAAAAGGCCCTCAACAGCCCCGGTGAACAACCCGATGAAAGCCAGGCCGATGTGGTACTCAGCCAGCTCAGCCAGAAACTTATGCGAGTGCTGCGCAAGGCCGACAACAAAGCCGAAAGCCGCCCGGAACTGAAACAGAAACTGGACGAACTGCACCAAAGCTGGGGCGTGGAACCCAAATCCCTGCACCAGCACCTGCATAAACTCGGTCCACGGCAAGCATCGGAATTCATCAAACAACACAGCGGCCTGCTGAACCAGTTGGCCGAGGTGAAGTCCCTGGTGGGCAGCGAGTACATGCCGTTGATCTCAGACCATGAGGATGAAATCCGCGAACGTATCCAGAGCTACGGCGAACACGACAAACCAGAAGACTACCTGGACAGCTTCAACGAATTCATCAAACAGCAGCTCAACCAGTCCGCCGCCCTGGCCGTCGTCGTCAACAAACCCCGTGACCTCACCCGGGAACAGCTACGGGAAGTAAAACTGCTGCTGGACAACCACGGCTACTCCGAAGCCCGCCTGCAAAGCGCCGTGCGCAACCAGACCAACAAAGACATTGCCGCCAGCATCCTCGGCTACATCCGCCGCGCCGCCCTGGGCGAGCCGCTGATTCCGTTCGAACAGCGGGTAGCGGAAGCCATGGACCGCATCTACACCGAGCACAACTGGACCCCGAACCAGCGCAAATGGCTGGAACGCCTGGCCAAGCAACTGGTGCACGAAGTCATCATCGACCGGGAGTTTGTAAACCATCGCTTTGCCGACGATGGCGGGGCCAGGCAGATGAATAAGGTGCTGGGGCAACAGCTGGATACCGTGCTGGAGGAATTGAATGAGGCGATGTGGCCGGAGCGGAGTGCTTGAGAATGCCATGTTTATGGAATCGACATAGGTTTAACCTGTGTCGATTTTTCAGTATTTTTTCGACACAGATCATTGCTATGTTTACCGCATAAACATAGACTGCGCAAAACACACACCTTTGTCGAAATTTTCAAGGAATTTAAACATGGCCTGGCGACCGGATCAGCCTTACAACCAGTTACCGCCGCTTCCGCCTGCCAAAGAAGTGACCGAGACTCTGGGCATCCTCAAAGCCTGCATTCCCGCTCGGGCCGCTCTGGCTGAGCTTAAACAGGCAGGTGAACTGATTCCGAATCAATCCCTGCTGATAAACCTTCTGCCACTGCTGGAAGCCAAAGACAGTTCCGAGATCGAGAACATCGTCACCACCACCGACAAACTGTTTCAGTTTTCGCAGGAAGATCAGGGGGCCGATCCGGCCACCAAAGAAGCGCTCCGATATCGCACAGCCCTTTATGAGGGCTTCGTCCATCTTCAGCGCAAACCACTGTGCGCGCGCACCGCTATAGAGGTGTGCAGCACGCTGAAAGGCGTGGATATGGATGTACGTAAGGTGCCCGGGACCATCATTGGCAATCAGGCAACTGGTGAAACCATCTACACCCCACCGGTTGGTGAAGCGGTTATTCGCAACCTGCTCACCAACTGGGAAAACTATCTGCATGCAGACGACGACACGGACCCACTGATCAAAATGGCCATCAGCCATTACCAGTTCGAAGCCATTCATCCGTTCCACGACGGCAATGGACGAACCGGCCGTATCGTCAATGTGCTTTACCTGATCGAACAGCGGCTACTCACCCTGCCCATACTCTACCTGAGCCGCTACATAGTTCAGCACAAAAACGATTACTACCGCCTACTGACCCAGGTTACCCGCACCGGTGAGTGGCAGGAGTGGATTATCTTTATGCTTAACGGCGTGGAGCAGGTATCGTCCTGGACCTGCGCCAAGATCGCCGCCATGAGAAAGCTCATTACTGAAACTGAAGACCATGTCAGACAAGCGCTGCCCAAGATCTACAGCCACGAACTGGTCCAGACCATTTTTGAGCAGCCCTATTGCCGCATCAGCAACCTGGTAGAAAAAGACATAGCCAAACGGCAGACAGCATCCAGTTACCTGAAACAGCTGGTCGAGATTGGCGTACTGCAGGAGAAAACAGCAGGCAACGAAAAGCTGTTCCTCAATCCGCGCCTGCTACGCCTGATGACCAGCGATAGCAACGAGCTTCAGCCTTACCACTGAATTCAGCAACCTTGAGAACACACATGACCAACAACGACATCGTCCAGAAACTCTGGAACCTCTGCGACGTTCTGCGGGACGACGGCATCAACTACTCCGACTACGTCACCGAACTGGTGCTGTTGCTGTTCATCAAGATGGTGCACGAGAACACCGAAGCCGGCACCCTGAAAAAGCACCCGCTGCCGGAAGGCTGCCGCTGGACCGACCTGAACGGCAAATCCGGCATCAACCTGCTGAACGACTACAAACGCATCCTGCTCAGCCTGTCCACCGGCAACGACGGCGACGGCAATCTGGTACACGACGACCCGCTGATCAGCGCCATCTACGCCGACGCCCAGACCCGCCTGCGGGAGCCGCGCCATCTGGAACAGATGATCAAGACCCTGGACCAGATCGACTGGTTCAGCGCCCAGAAAGACGGCCTGGGCGACCTGTACGAAGGCCTGCTGGAGAAGAACGCCAACGAAACCAAATCCGGTGCCGGCCAGTACTTCACCCCCCGCGCCCTGATCAACACCATGGTGCGCTGCCTGAAGCCGCAGCCCCGTGAAATCATCCAGGACCCGTCCGCGGGCACCGCGGGCTTTCTGATTGCCGCCCACGAATACATCAAAAGCCAGACCGACGACCTGTACGAGCTGAGCGACCAGGACAAAACCTTCCAGACCACCCGCGCCTACGTAGGCATCGAACTGGTGCCCGGCACCCGCCGCCTGGCGCTGATGAACTGCCTGCTGCACGGCATGGAAGGCGGTGCCGAGGGCGTGGTTCAGCTTGGCAACGCCCTGGGCCAGACCGGCGCCGGGCTGGAAAAGGCCGACGTCATCCTCGCCAATCCGCCCTTCGGCACCAGCAAGGGCGGCGATGCAAGCATCACCCGGGATGACCTGACCTACAAAACCAGTAACAAGCAGCTGGCCTTTTTGCAGCACATCTACCGCAACCTCAAACCCGGTGGCCGCGCCGCCGTGGTACTGCCGGATAACGTACTGTTCGAATCCGGCGTGGGCACCGACGTGCGCCGGGACCTGATGAACAAGTGCAACCTGCACACCATCCTGCGCCTGCCCACCGGCATCTTCTATGCGCAGGGCGTGAAGACCAACGTACTGTTTTTCACCAAAGGCAGCGCGTCGGACAAACACCAGGAAGAGAACTGCACCGAAAACGTCTGGGTCTACGACCTGCGTACCAACATGCCCAGCTTTGGCAAACGCACGCCCTTTGGCGACCCACACCTGAAGCCGTTTGAAGCTGTTTATGGCGAAAGCCCTAACGGCGACAGCGAGCGCAAAGAGGGTGAATACAGCTTCCATTCCGAAGACATCGAACTGCCGGAACACAGCGACGAAAACGAAGGCATCGACCCACGCCTCGCCCACAGCCGCTGGCGCAGCTTCAGCCGCCAGTGGATTGCCGAACACAAGGGCGACTCGCTGGATATTTCCTGGCTGAAGGACAGCGACAGTGTGGATGCCGCCAACCTGCCGGAGCCCAGTGTGTTGGCGGGTGAGGCGATGGGGGAGCTGGTGCAGGCGCTGGGCGAGCTGGATGCGTTGATGCGGGAGTTGGGGGCTGAGGAGGAGGCTGATGGGCAGAGAGCCACAATCAGCCAGATGATCGGAGGCAAGCAGTGACTGATAGCCCCCAAATACCCGACCAATGGCTTTCTCTACTAATCGGCGAGATTGTAGATGTGGTAGCCGGTGGCACACCGAAAGCAAGCGACCCTGCGAATTTTGCCGAGCCGGGAACGCAAATAGCTTGGCTAACTCCAGCCGACCTAAGCAAATACTCCAAGAAATATATAACCCACGGCGCACGCGATCTCAGCAAAACGGGTTATGAGGGAAGCTCAGCTAAACTTATGCCCGCCGGGACTTTGCTATTCAGCAGTCGCGCACCGATCGGTTATGTCGCAGTGGCTGCAAATGAAATATCCACGAACCAGGGATTCAAAAACTTTGTCCTGCCTGCCGAGATAGATCCGAGTTACGCATATTATTTTCTGCGCAGCATCCGAGACGTTGCAGAAAGTATGGGCACCGGCACAACCTTCAAAGAGATTTCTGGGGCGAATGCCAAGAAACTGCCATTCATCCTTCCGCCCCTCGCCGAACAAAAAGTCATCGCCGACAAACTCGACACCCTGCTGGCCCAGGTAGAAAACACCAAAGCCCACCTCGAACGCATCCCGCAAATCCTCAAACGCTTCCGCCAGTCCGTGCTGGCTGCGGCGGTGAGCGGGGGGTTGACGGAGGAGTGGCGGCCGAATTCCGGTTCGTTTGTTCATGCACTTGCAGAAGACTGGAAGTGGGCGCCGGTTCCTGATACCTGGGAAGTCAAACTCTATCCTGATCTGGTAGAAAGTCGATTGGGTAAGATGCTCGATAAAGCCAAGAACAGCGGTCTTTCAACCAAGTACCTCGGCAACATCAATGTCAGATGGTTCAATTTCAATCTATCCGATGTTCAGGAAATCCTGGTATCGGAAACAGAGAGGAATGAACTGTCCATTCGCCCGGGTGATGTCCTGATTTGTGAGGGCGGAGAACCTGGAAGATGCGCAATTTGGGATGGTCGAGTTGAAGAGCAGATAGTGTTTCAGAAGGCTCTCCACCGAGCCAGAGTCTCAGATGCATTACTACCCGAATGGCTGGCCCTAAATCTGAAGCATGATGCTGATAGTTTGACCTTGGAACAGCTATTTACAGGTACGACAATCAAGCACCTGACCGGTAAGGCATTAAAAAAATATCCGCTACGGGTTCCGCCCATCAATGAACAAACCGAAATCGTCCGCCGGGTAGATCAACTCTTCGCCCACGCCGACCGCATCGAACAACAGGTCAACAACGCGCTGGCACGAGTCAACAACCTCACCCAGTCCATTTTGGCCAAAGCCTTCCGTGGCGAACTCACCGAGCAATGGCGGAAAGACAACCCGGAACTGATCAGTGGGGAGAACAGTGCGGAGGCGCTGCTGGAGCGAATTAAGGCGGAGAGGGCAACACAAAAACCTGCAAGCCGCCGCACAAAGGCCAGAAAAACGGAAACTGTTTCAAAATGACTCAGGAAATCGAAAACTCCACCACCGTGTCGGTGAACTGCCCGGCGTGTTCTGCCGTCAACGAATTAGATTAACACCGAAAAATCGAGTGTGACGAATGCCAAAAGCCTATAACGGGCCATAAGTACAGAGCAAAAAAAGCGGTATCTGCCAGTTTGGCGTTTGCGGTAGGGTTTGCAGGCTACGGTCTGGTCGATCGCAAACTGCTCGACGAAAAGCGTTATCCCATGGAGCTGGAGTATGCGTTGGTAAATGCGTGTACCAACGGAGATATCAGCGCTCTGCCACGAGGGCTTTACGAGTCAAAGCAGGAAATCTGCCTTTGTGCTGTGGATAAAACTATAAAGGCATTACCCTACAACGAGTTGGATGAACGTAAATCTGAACTTAAAACCGTACTGTCGGCCAGCGCCGGGGCTTGCAGATAAAGCGGGGGCTGTCATGCCCCCGCCAAGGCACTTCTATTTAACGTGAAGGCCGATTGTTACCGCGCCCTTTACCGGAGGGATTACCCGTGGTGCTCGGGCCATTCGGTGGCCGTTGACCACCGGACGCCACATTTTTGGAAGCGGCAGATTGCGCTTTCGCTGCGAAGGAACCTTTCGGCGTGGTTCCGCCATGCTGTTTTGCAGTCGCGCTCTGAATACGTGCAGCAGCGGCCGGTGACATCGGGGTTTTTGCTTTACTCATGGTATTGCTCCATTGATGTTTGGTTTATGTCCCCGCTGGGACAGTTCAAAGATACAGAGGGGGTCAGGGACAAATGGGGACTGAACGGACGCTGGAACTTCAGAAAGCGATTGAGTCTTTGATTGCCAGGCTTGGATGGTCACGCAAAGCCCTTGCCCGACAGCTTCATTGGGAGTTGTATGACACGGATAACGAGGAAGAGCTGAAACGTTTCGAAGAACGGCTCAAGAAGGAACTAACACGGTCTACTACCAAAGCCGAGCTGCTGGAGCGTTATCTGGACGTTTTGCGCCAAATACCCGAGGTAGAGAAGGCCGAGGTTGTTGTGCCGCAATATGTCGCTACCAAACACCTGGACCCGGATATTGAGTCGATCTTAATGGATCTATCCAAGGATCTGTCAGAAGCGCTTAAGAGCAAGAAATTAACTTGAAATACTTCCTTATATTTCAGGTGTCATCATCAGGAGGAAACATCTGGCTCTGAACGGCTGGCGGCTCAATATCCGCCAGCGATTTGACCTTTAGGCCTCGTGAGCTGGCAATCTTGCGGAGTGAGTCATCGTGCGACCAGACTTCATCCGCCATGGCAGCCAGTGCAATGCCGACAATCTGGCGGTCGTATTTAAGCTTGCTGGCAACCTGCCCGGGTGAGATCTGGGCCAGCTCTTTCCTGTCCGGAAGCTGAGCGCATTCAATAGCCGCCGCTGTGTCGAAATTCACAACTTCAAAGCAAGCGCTGCCATTAAGAACATCCAGATACTCCTGATATTTTGATACTTCGACGCCAATCAGAAACTCTGACAATACGGGTGTCGGTATCAAGATAAGGGCATTCTTTCGCTCTGCCTCAGAGACAAATACCTTCGCACGCTCCTCAATGCGCTCCAGCACAGCACTCGTCTTTGGGTGTGTCAGGCCCGTTTTATTCGGAGCAAGCATCTGGATCAGGATGTTGTTATCTACTAATAGTCTCAAATCAGCCTCTCAAGTCCCTGGCTACTCCATGCGGGTCTTCCATGTCCGCCCATTTCAAACCACCAAGCGACTGAAGCCTGGACACCACACCACTCACTTTGGCCGTATCCAGCTCCTGGTACGATTCAATTTTCAGCTTTTTGAGTCTCCAGCCACCTTCCGGCAGGCGCTCCCAGGTGCCTTGTCCACTAACACGAACCTGTTTGAACAGAAGTGATGACAGTCCTTGGGCAATATCGATAGATGCCTCACAACGAAGTGTTTCGCCATTGGCGCCTTCCAGACTCACGGGTATGGTGTCGTCTTTGCCACCAACACGGTACAGACGCCCCTGAACAGAGCCCGACTTGTTGATCACCAGAGGCTTTTCATCATCTGGCCGTTTCCTGAACGACAGTATTTGAGTATCAGCGTCATTCAAAATTGCACCTCCTGTGCCATCCTCGTCCATAAGTTGCCTCAGGCTTCGATGGGCCGATAATTGTTTTTTCGTACCCATACCGTTTGGCACGTCCCGCACATGGGTGAGCACCTTTTGATAGTGAAGCTCTTCAACGTCCACGTTCAGCATGGCACTACCCTTGCTGACCGAGTCAAAATGCACATGCTCCACTTCTCCGAGCATGTCAGAGAGATGGGTAATGTACTGCCCCAAACGCTTCATTGAGAGCGTTTCCGGTGTGCGGTCATTTAACTTCAAGGTCAGCTTTTTCATAGAGAGAATTATAGAAGGGTGATAGCCCACTTGCTACCGGGCGTGCTCCACCACAATCAATTCACTTAAATCAAAACCCTCAGCCTTAGCCCTCGCTTTAAAGTTCTCCAACACCCCGTCACTCATCTCCGCCGTGCGCGACATCAGCCATAGGTAATCCCGGTTGTATCCGGTGATGTAAGCCGTCGAATAGTCGTCATCGAGCCCGAACACCACGTAAGAGGCGTAAAACGGCCCGAAAAACGAGACCTTCAGATGGCCCACGTCGCTGTCCTCCACAAACACCGCGCGGCCTTCGGCTTCCTGCCACTCGCCTTCCTCGGCGTTGTAGCCCCGGTTAATGACTTTGATGCTGCCGTCGTCGTTCAGGCGGTAATCGGCGGTCACCTGGCTCAGCCCTTCCTCAAAAGAATGGTCCAGACGGGCGATCTCATACCAGGTGCCCAGGTAGCGCTGCTGGTCGAAGCCGCTTACCGGAGTGATGCCCTCGGGGAGGCCGGTACAACCGGCCATCAGCAATACGGTGGTAATCAGCGCAAGAACAGATTTCATAAAGACCCCTGTGTTTGAATACTGGAACTCCTCCGCCAAGCCTAAACGAGGAAAACCGGAAGTTTCTCGATTTTGCTGCTCAAGCCCTTTACGGAGATCGCTGCCGCCTACAGCAACCCCTCAATCGGCAAAAACGAAAACACCGAAACCATCGCCCGTTTGAGCACTCCAACACCCGGATCATGGCTATGCCGAATCTCGTCATCGCCATTGCGCTCTATCCACTGCAAATCGCCGTCTTCGTCCAGCACCACCTCGTAGGCGGTTACCCGGGCCTGTTCCTCAAAGTGATCTTCCATCAATTGAGTCAGTTCCGGGCTTTCGATCACAAACCCTAACTCCGTGTTGATGTGAACGGAACGAGGGTCGAAGTTGAACGAGCCCACGAACAACCGTTGTCCGTCCACAGCGAAGGTTTTGGCATGAAGGCTGGAAGAGGAACTGCCCATCAGGTTATCCTGCAGCGAACGCTCCACAGGCTCTTCTCCGGGCACCTTGCGCAACTCGAACAGCTGCACGCCGGCTTCCAGCAGCGGTTTCCGGTATTTGGCGTAGCCGGCGTGCACCATGGCTACGTCGTTGGCTTCCAGCGAATTGGTGAGCACACGCACCTGTACGCCTTGGCGCTCCAGTTTTTGGAACATCTCCACCCCGGCTTTGGTGGGGATAAAGTAAGGCGACACCAGTGTGATCGAGTGTTCGGGATTGCCCATGGCCTGCGCCAACTGGCGGCTCATTAAGCCCTTTTCAGTCTTTTCGCCAAGCACTTTCGCGGGGTCGTCGCTGACCATCGAAACTGGCGACCAGACAAATTCAAGATCGCCCGCTAACAGGTTCTTCAGAAATTCGGATTCAGACACGGCGCAGACATACTGACTGGCTTCTGTGCTGGCACTGCATTCTCGGGCGGTTTCCACCACTTTTGCCAGATCTTCCGCACCGGGTTCCGGCAAAATCGCTGAGGCGGGATAGGCAGACGCACTGGCCCAGTAGCGGTCGAAATCCCGGGACAATTCATTCACCACCGGGCCAATCGCCAATACATCAAGGTCCGCGAACAACGCTCCGGAGCCGGCGCCGAAATACTCATCGGCTATGTTACGACCACCGATGATCGCGGCCTGGTTATCCGCGGTGAAGGATTTGTTGTGCATCCGATGGTTCAGGCGCGAGAAGCTGGTGAGATAACCAATCCACTTGGGACTGCGCACCACGAACGGGTTGAACAAGCGCACTTCTATATTGGGATGGGTATGGAGTGCGGCCAAGGCATCATCAAGGCCGGAAATGCCATTGTCGTCCAGCAACAGCCGCACTCGCACGCCCCGTTCAGCAGCTCGGTAAAGCACGTCTAATAACAGAATTCCGGTGATATCCGCCTGCCAGATGTAGTACTGCACATCCAAGGTCGCGTCGGCGCCTTCGGCTAAAAGCGCTCGGGCCGCGAAAGCGTCGTAGGCGTTTTGCAGGAACACTATGCCGCTGTCCCCGGGGTGTTCGGCCGCAAGAGGAGCAATGGCACGGCCCAGCCGGGTGCTGGCCGTTTGTTGCGCAGGAATGGATTGGCTTTCCGGACGATCACTCAGAGGGGGAAGGGCACACCCGCTCAGCGCAAGAGACAACATCACGACAAGAACAACGCCGACACCCGGATAAATCCGCCCGAACCTGCTATTCAATGCATACACTCCTTCTGGTTAATGGGTTAGTGTAGCAGGTCGAAACAGCGCTTAACCCAACCTAACCCCAAGCGGAGATTCATGATGATCGGATACGTTACTCTGGGCGTCAGCGATATGGAGAAAGCCAAACAGTTCTATAGCGACCTGCTGGCCGACATGGGCGCAAAAGTACTCATGGATATGGGCCGAATAGCGTTTATTGGCAAGGACATGAGCTCGCCCTTGTTAGCGGTGTGCACACCGTTCAACGGTGAACCGAACCACCCGGGCAACGGCAACATGTTGGCGTTGCAGCCGGGCTCTAAAGAAGCCGTAGACAGCTACTACAAGAAAGCCATCGAGCTGGGTGCCACCTGTGACGGTGAGCCTGGGCAGCGCATCCCGGACCAGTTCTACGGTGCCTATGTGCGCGACCCAGACGGCAACAAACTGGCGTTTTTCCAGTTCGGCTGATCAACAAAAAAGCCCTGCAGTGATAACGGCAGGGCTTTTTTTCAGGGCGATACCCGAAACAAGCGGCCTCAATAAGCGCCGCGAATCAGATCAATTCCCGGCTTTAACACCTCTTTCCAGGCTTGCCGCAGTTCCGGGCTGTACTCCGGATCGTGCATGCGCACGGTTTTCAGCAACGCCTCTTCCCACAAGTCGTACCATTCCGGCTGAATATCGTAGTTATGGCGGTTGTGGCTTTGGCCCAAATCCCGGAGTTTTCGATCAGACATACCTCGCGCCACCAGAATAATTTGCATCACCCCGTGGCGAAGCAGATGGCGTTGGGCCGACATATCAGTATCTGCAAAACGCTTGCGAATAGCATCAGAGCTCGCCATGAAAAAGTCGTAGAAATCGACAAAAAACTCTTCGTTTTGACAACAACGACCATAGCTCTGGAAAACAAGATCCGTGTTATTCATCTGCAGTGTCTGCCTTGGGGATAAATGAAGAAAACGCGAAAAGCTG
>Ga0208435_100181_pt1 | contig 20022 bp, 17 predicted proteins | sample 24_taG_FD_184097 | JGI IMG/M metagenome (GOLD analysis project Ga0208435, IMG submission 184097) | Marine viral communities from Cariaco Basin, Caribbean Sea - 24_WHOI_OMZ (SPAdes) (version 2) | ecosystem: Environmental > Aquatic > Marine > Oceanic | place: Caribbean Sea: Cariaco Basin...
TTAGCAAAAGACTCAATCATAAAGGCTAAATTGTCAGCAGTCATATCGGTGGTAAATGGATCAAGCACCACATCAGGCAACAGTACCGCAAAGTCATTCATACCTATAATTGGACGCGCTGCAAGCACCGCATGCCCTAAACCTAACGGTTTACCTTGGCGTATCATTGATACGGTCACATCATCTGGTAGCCAATTTAAGCTATCGGCTAGCTCATTTTTACCTTTCGCTCTAAGCTGATTATCCAGCTCAGCATTGATATCAAAGTAATTTTCAATGGCACTTTTTTGCGCATGACCGACCAAGACAATATGCTTGATACCAGCCGCTATTGCCTCTTCAACGACATAGTGAATGGCCGGACGATTACCAAGCGGCAATAGCTCTTTTGGTACGGATTTAGATAATGGCAACATACGCGTGCCAAAGCCTGCAACTGGAATAACGGCGTGGATAATTTTTTTCATAATTTTAAACTGTATTAAAAGGTGTGAGAGAAAGGCTAGGTTTAAACATAGTTTTTATACAATTTAAGCGATGTTATAACCATTCGGATTCATACTCTGCCAACGCCAGGTATCTTGGCACATTTCAGTAATAGACAGCTTAGCTTCCCAACCTAATAATTCTTTCGCCTTATCAGCACTGGCATAGCAGCTGGCAATATCTCCTGCGCGGCGAGCAGAAAACTGATAAGGAATGTTTTGTTCTGATACTTCAGAAAAAGCCGTGACCAATTCTAAAACAGACGTTCCTTTACCTGTTCCTAAGTTAATAGGTAGAAATCCTATTGAGCTGTGTTTATCTGAGCTTGTTTGCTTTAAGTCTACTTGTTTCTGTAGATAATTAAGCGCTGCTACATGCCCTTGGGCAAGGTCAGTGACATGGATAAAATCGCGTACCCCCGTACCATCGACGGTAGGATAGTCATTACCAAAAATACTAAGCTTTTCAAGCTTACCGACTGCTACTTGGGAGATATAAGGCATCAAATTATTAGGAATATCATTTGGATCTTCGCCAATCTGTCCTGATGGATGCGCGCCTACGGGATTAAAGTATCTAAGCGGAATAAGATTCCAGCCATCATTAGTTGCAGCTAAGTCTTCTAAAATATGCTCGACCGTAAGCTTACTTTGCCCATAAGGATTGGTACAAGAACGTGGCGATGTCTCGTCAATAGGGAGTACTTCAGGATCACCGTAAACAGTCGCAGAAGATGAAAAAACTAAGTTTTTAACGTTTGCTTCTGCCATGGCTTCTAATAAAGTAATGGTGCCACTGACATTATTATTATAATACAGTAATGGCTTGGCAACGGATTCACCAACGGCCTTTAACCCCGCAAAATGAATCACACCAAAAAACTGATGCTCTGTAAATACTTGTTTGAGCAACTCAGTATCGCGGATATCGCCTTCGATAAATTCAATAGGCTGACCAATGAGAGTAGAGACGCGATTGATCGCTTCACGGCTACTATTGGATAGGTTGTCATATACTACGATATCATAGCCTGCTTGATGCAGTGCTATACAAGTGTGTGAGCCGATATATCCAGCGCCGCCAGTAACCAATATCTTGTTTTTCATAAACACGCCAATAGTTTTTTAATGTGGTAATTCGTTTTTGATTATAAATGCAACTATACTAGTAACCTTAGAATATTGCCAACGTAAATACTCTAATACTATTAAAGCCAGCTGCTTTGCTCGACAATATTTATTTTACTACCTTTATTGCAGGATTCTATTATCTCTAGCATATTACCAACTACAGCTCTTAATCATACTATGAAATTTAACGCTTACATTCAGCCATTATTAACAGGCTATTATCGACATTATCGCCAGCCCAAAGAGCGGCTAGCGTTAGTCGTTGGTATGTGGCCGTGGCTAGATATAGTTGGCGACTGGGTGTTAGAGCAGTCACATATCCAAATACAAAGACATTTTGATAAATTTTACTTTACCCTATGGCTCAAGCCCTTTATAAAACGTGTAAATCCCGTTATTTATATTTGGGGTTATAAAGCACCTGAATATTTCATTGACTATATACGCGAGCAAAATCTCGATGTATTTTTTTTAGAAGACGGCTTTATCCGTTCCGGCCCTGAAGATGAGAGTAGCGCTCCGCCGTTATCTATCGTAATGGACAGCCAAGCGCCGTACTTCGATACCACTCGCCCGAACGATTTGACAGATCTCATCGCTAACTTTGACTTTGAGCAGGATGGTTATGATGAGGCTCTAGCACAAGAGATGCTCGATTATTACGTCGCGCATCGTGTGAGTAAATACAACCATCAACCTTATGTCGATGTCGTACCTATATATGGCATTAAGAATAAAGAACGTATTTTAGTATTAGGGCAGGTGCCACATGATGATTCGTTGAAATATGGTGGCGGTGTCGGCATTTCGCTGCTTGACGTAGTCAATAAGGCAGTTGAAGAAAATCCTGATGCACAAATCATTATAAAACCACACCCGATGACGCTCGATGATCCGTCTGTCATCCATGCGCTTACTGAGCTAAATTGCCTCATACTGACTCAGTCTATTCATCTAGTCGATGCGTTAGAGACGATAGATCATGTCTACACGATTACGTCATTGGGTGGATTCGAATCTCTACTAAGAGGGAAGAAAACGACTGTGCTGGGCCGACCGTTTTATTATAAATGGACACTAATGAATATAGAGGAAAAAATAAAAAAGCATTCATCAGCTAAAATATACTATATATCTTTGAAGACACACCACTTTCAATTTGAAAACTCTACAATCTAAATGGGCTTCGCTCTTCAAAGTAGTCTGCAGATCTTTTCTTAAAAATTAAATTAGGCGAAGCTCCAAAAACAAGTGAATTATCTGGAACATCTTCGTCCTTAATTTGTGTACCTGAAGATATATAAACATTATTACCTATTTGACAGTCACCTATAATAGATGTATTCGCAAACATCCAAACATGGGACCCAATAGTTGGATAAACCCCTTTATTACCACCTACTGTACAATTTTGTTGAAAAACAAAATAATCACTATACTTTGCTCTTCCCAATACTGTACCAACAGGATGTTCTGGAAGAAAAAACTGGGGTAGATCAATCCCATGATAAATATCACAACTATTAAGCATTTTATTTAAAAGATAAAGCTTATCAGCTAACTGCTTATGATCTACAACTTTAGATAACTTATACAAGACTATACAGTATTGGGTAGAATGCAGCGGATCTAATATCGCGCCCTTTTCATCAAAAAAATATTTATTATCAACGAGTGCAAAATGCAAAAAAATCGAATCAAGACTCTCACTAAGTTTAGAGCTTATTAGCCTTTTTTCTTCATCATCTAATCCAAACAAGCTTTCTAATTGCCGATAAATAATACCTAATAGTCTAGAGTAACCTCCGATTACTTCACCCATCATCACTTTCCTTGTACGTTTTTTAAGTATGTTACAACTTTCTTAATTTTCTGAAACACTGAATTTGCAGCTGATGAATCTTTGAGAGACTCATATTTAAACAAGAATAAGTAAGGATGCTCTTTTTCGTTATAGTATCCTTTTTTAAAAGGCAATCTACCTTTCGTATTCTGTGAGTGATAAAGATCATATCCATCTAGAATCAAAGCATCTACAGCTTTAGGCTTAAAAAAACACCATTGGTTTTTCCAATCATCATCAACTTCTGAAAAACTATCTTTTAAAACACTATCGAAAGGAATGAGTAATTCACTGTTCAGCAAAAATGAATTACCAATAGCTTTAGATACTCCATAATCAGATAATGCAACAACTTTTTTATTTAAGATAATGGCTTCAATCAGAACTGCTGATGTAAAGCTAATCACAGCATCCATTTCGTTAAGTATAGTCTCAGTTTCGTCATAACATACGGTAACTTTTGATCCTAAACTAGAAGCTAATTTATGCCAGAAATCCATATAGAAATCTTTTTCAACCACAGAATTAACATGAGGTACATCTTTTCTACCTCTAGCTTTTATTACTATTTCTCTGTCAGGGTAATGCCTATTATAAAGTTTAATCTTATCAGCAAAATAGTTTAACTGCTTAGGGTGGTCTAGTATTCCAGGCTGTAATACTAGCATTAACCTTCTAATACTACGCGGTGTATCAAGAATAAACTTATTCCAGTAATCTCTAATAAAACCTGTTCTTACTAATTTAGCATCAAGTGAATACTCTTTAAAAATTCCTTGGGAGTACTCAAGAAAATTTAAACTATTAATACATATATAGTCAGATATTGATCTTATTAGAATACCTTGTGGATCCGCAGTATCTTCAATACCATTAAAACCACTAATAATTACTGGTCTCAAACTTTTATCATAATAGTAGGTTTTAAAAATATCATATACTTTCAAGTACATTCCTCCACCTACCATAAGTACTATTAAGCTATACTCTTCGGAAAAAACCTTATCTAAATCATGAAATGATTGAATATAATTCAATACATTAATATTTTCATTAATCAACCTCTGTGATAAATCATCTTCACTATTGAGGGCTACAAAAGTAATATGAAAGTCGAGACACTTTAGTCTAGATGCGAACCCGTTACACCAGGCAATTCTAGAATCAAAATCCGAGATTATTAGAGCCTTTTTTAGTTTCATAATCCTAATAATTCGCTATTTTATAATATATCTCAACATTCCTGGCCTGCTCTTGCATATTACACAAAATACCAGTCTCTAAATTCAAAAATGCCATTGTTTGCTTATATAAACCTGGTTTAAAACTTCTATCTAATATGTCATCGATGATAACTTTGTCTTCAGTTATTGTTCCCAACTTAATTATTTTCACCTCTTCAAGGGGTTTTAAAATAACTCTATTTTTAGAAGTCAATAGTTCAAGAGACCACCTGCCAGGCGCGCTCCAATCAGCTATATAACTAAATAAAACTTTATTATCAGATACTCCAGAGCCAACAAAAACTCCAGATTTACTATGGTGCTCTACGCTACCTGACGAGTAGCACGATATCTCTTTTGGACTTCCGATTAAATGGAAAGCCATATCAATAACATGACTCGAATTTCCAATCAACCACTTATCAAAAACTTCTTGTGGTTTATTTAGATCTTTAATCTTATGCCACCATTCAGTAAACTCAAAATGGCATGATGACAAACCACCGTCTTGCTCAATAATCTCTTTCGCTTTATACACAGAGCTGTAGAACCTACGATTATAAGCAACAAATAGGTTTGCAGAATACTTTGCCTCTAATTCTGCTAAAGATTGAATTTCTTCTCTAGAGTTACCCGCAGGTTTTTCCAATAAGATATTTTTTACACCATATTTTAATAGTGCAGTTGCACAGTCTGCCAACTGATGAACTTGCAAACATATAATTGCAAACTCTGCACAATCAGGTTTACTGGCTAAAAATTGCTCATAACCACCTTCAATAACTTCTGCTTCTGTAATAGCTCTAATTTCGTCAACGGAACCTCTCCTTCTCCCAACTATTGAATAGTCAACCTTCATATCATCTAGAACCTTTACATACTCTTGCGCCATAGGTCCTGCGCCAATTAACCAAATTTTTGACATATTTATAATCTCATTATTGTGTTAAAACTTACCATAGATTAATGACAACCAATATATTCCTGCATACTAGACGATTCAGGACATACAAAAACTAAGCCTAATATCATTTTAGGAATTTCATACTGTATATCATCGAGATGTTCAGCATATAAATTCACTATTCTTCATATATGACGATTTAAAAAAATTAACTAATTGGACAATTTAGCAATTCTTTACCTTCTATCTCTTCTATCCCTTTTTTAATAGCCTGAATAAAAGGAACATGAAGACTCTTAGCCGATTTGTATGTTGGTAGTATACAACTGCCATCTTCCAAGATCTGATCAACAACAGTAGTGGTCATTTGACTCTGAAACAACAAAGGAAAACTGCCATCTAGTGTGTGCCATTTCCAGCCATCATTACCATAGGCATAATTTACAACACCATTATATTCGTCAACGAACAACTTTATTGACTCTGATACTATTGTAATAGTGGGAGGCTGCATTTTATTATCAATCGGTGCTAAAGATGTAACTGAAAAGCTAATATTATTATCGATAACTCCCGAGACAGTACCAAAGACTTCTTTAAACTTTGGACGTTTTGATTGTGATACAGATCGTCCCATTTTATTCCATTCAATCTCAATCTCCTTATCCTCTGTATGCGTCAACCAAACCAATAAATCCAAAAAATGAAGACCGTTACTCCCTAAGCCCCAATTTATGCCTGAGACTTGAAAAGCTAACTTTTTTGATTTCCTAATCTCTGATAAGAAGGGCTTGTGTATATCAAAGATTCTTCTTGGATGATTAACCCATACATTTACACCTTTTTCTAAAACTAGGTCCTCAATCTCTGTATAACTTGGAATATCTTGAAAAAGCACCTTTTCTAAGATCAGATTTTTAACATTTTTATTATTGAGCAACTCTTTAACTACAGTCGCTCTAATATCTGAGTTAGTAGCAATAATTGCTATATCAATATTATCCGACAAGCTTTCCATGTTATCTACAAACTTCAAAGTAATGTTTGGGTTAACCCCTATCTCTTTGAATCTTTCTAAAGCCTGATCGATATTAGATTTATTTGGCTCAAAACACTCAATAGCTAGTATATTTCTAGACTTAGCAAGACCTTGTAAATGCCTACTACCTAAGTTGCCGACTCCAATTAAAGTAGCCCGGTGAACTTTATTATCTTCTCTTTCTATAGATAGCTTAGAAAAAACTGCTAAAGATAGTTCACGATGACCTGGAATACTCAAATGCACGTTATCGTTTAAAACTCCTGCATTATTTTTTACACCTTCTAATATGTCTGTTATATCTAAGAAATTAACTTTTTCATATTTCTTAGAAGCCTCTTCTAATACTAGATTATATCGTTTGCAATTATTAATGGCCCCCGGAGAGGTTAACTCATGTGATTGTGGGAAAGGTAGAATACCTACGAACGTTAAAGACTTAGCTCCATTGTCTAATGCTCGCTTCACTATCTCTTGAATATTAGATTTAAAAATATCATATGGGACATAACTAAAATTATCCTGTGACAAGATTATTTCTTTACGGTAGATCTTAGCAAACTCAAGGATTTTCTTTTTAATATCGGGAGATAAAGATACCATTGATGTTCTTTGTTCTTCTGAGAATATTCTTTCTGCAGAGTCGTTGATTCCTAGATGTATCACTAAATGCTTGTTAAGGATATTTCCTACTAAATCACTCCACTTATCTAATAGTTTTGTGGTAGTCAAATATCGTTGAGCCCATGGCACTAGAGTTAAGCCATAGCTATTATTATTAAACATATAAGCATATGAGCGAGTCATACCAAAGTTTATATTTTTAACTTCTAAAGGTCGTGGTAATGCTAAAGAATCGCCAATTAATAGAATATCTTCTTTATCAGGAGCTATATCAAAACTTTCTCTAATTTTACGTTGGAACACTCTGGCATCTTTAATCCATAGCATTTGTTCTCTTTCATAATCAAGCTTAGAATTAGGTAACTTTGTTAATAGCTGACGAGTTTCTTTAAATACATCAATAGCTTTATCTATTTCAAAATTTTCAGCTAGATAAAATGCTTTTTCTAAACCCGACATAATGTCAGCTTCCACACCAATCTGTACTTTTTTGACTTCTCTTTTATTAATAGGTTTGGTTGTCAAATATTTAGCTTTTTTAGACTTAGATGCTGCCAACAAATCACGAATAAAGACTTCAGTATCTACCTTTTTAAACAATTTTTCAGAATCAGTTCTATCTTCTTTGAACTGAATATCTTTAATTATCTGTTCAAATTGTTGAGCTGATTGTAGGTAATAGAAAATCCCCTCATCAACTTCTTTACGATAATTCTCAACACCCATCTCACTAGTCACAATGTTAATAATACCAAAATAGCTTGCTTCTACTGCTAATGCAGAGCCCTCAGATATAGTTATATCTATATATTTGAAAAGCTCACTGAATAAAACGCTATCAATTTCAGAGTTTAGCAACACATTTTTACTTTTAGTTGAAAAATCAGATGTTGAAAAAGGTTCACACTTAGGATGATGCCTTATTACCCAAAGAATACTCTCATTTTTAGTCGCATCAATAATGTCTTTATATATCTTTGGAATTGTTTTTTGGTTTTGCATCACTATAAGTATTCTATGTTTATACTTATCATTGTTAAGTACGTTTAGAGTCTCTTTAGAAATACTTGATGGTAGCTTTTTAATTTTTTCAAGCCATGGTGCACCCATATATATTGGCTGGTGCTTATCTGAAGGCAATGAACGCTGGATGTTTTCGAATTCTTTCTCACCCCAGACTGCAAAATAGTCAGGGATTTCTGAATATCCATCAGGTGGCATCTCATCATAATTAGTATAAAGAGGGTTCCATCCCACCTGTAACCCGTGCTGTATATCAACAGTTAAAATGCCTAGTTCATCAGCAGCTGAAATTAAAGGTGCATTGTAATGAAATGCATATAGAAAAATAATTTTAGGTTTTAGCTTACTTAAAACCTCTTTATAATATTCTTTTAAATGCAGCTCATAATCTATATTTTCTTTAAGCAGGCCTTCGTCAACAGGATTTAATGAAGGAATAAATTGCTTCATTGTATTTGACAATGCAGGGTTAAATTTGAAATTTTCAGAATAACCAATTCTCTCGATTTTCGGAGGTAAAACGATAGTCGTTGGATGAGTATATTGTTTAGTTAAAGATATTGAGCTAGATCCTGACTTAATAAATTCCAATTTAATAGTATTAGCTACATTTTTAGCTACTTCATAAAAAGGATCTGTAACTCTATGATAAATTTTTCCATTCTCTAAGATGACTTGCTCTGAGGAGTTCATATTTACCAAGAAGATGATTTCCACATTAATACCATCTAAATCCTCTAACTCTTTTGCATTATATTGACTTATAGCCATCTCTCTAAACTCATGATCTACTTGAGTATTTTTAGAGTTATAAATATGAACAGACTTAATGTTTTTCCAATTGTTTTTACCAAGGGCAACAAAGTTCATATGAATCCATAAGTTATTTCTCAAATATGGCCACAATCTTTCGCCGTTTAATTCTAAACTGTTCACATCAAACTGCTGAGTGAAAGCAGTAACTTCTTTAAAATAATCTTTAAAAAGCTTAGGTTGTGTTTGTGCTTTCGCATTTATTTGAGCATTCTCAACCATAGATAACGCTTCATTCACAATTTTTTTTGGACTGGAATTACCAGTATAAGGAACAGTATCTTTGGCTAAAGCGATTCCTGAAGTGCTTGCGAAGCCATTAACAATGCCCTCTTTACTTTCTTTAACTGTATTTATAATTTTATAAGCACGACTATACTGTTTAGTGATTGAGTCTTCAAAAAACGCTTTAGGATCTCTTTTCAACTTGTTAAGTTTTCTTTGAAATGACATATCAGTCGCCTTTTTTTTCTAGATTATGGATATTGTTATATACGTCTTGGATTTCGCTGTCTTTTTTGAGTAATGCTTTGTGTATCAGTTGCATCCACTCATAATCTTCGGATGAATCTATATCTAGCACACAATAATCTTGCATCTCAACCATTCCTAAATTGCCTTCAAAAATTGAATGATGTTCCTGCAAATATTGCGGTTTAAAGGCGTACATAGAGGCATTAAGATCGTAGACTTTAGGCGTCTGTTGCCTGGCAGTATAGTTTGCAGGCTTTACAAGCTTGACACTGTCACCAACTCTTTCAACCATATTAAAGTATGGGTTTCTTCTCGACTCCACTACTGAACATACACAATCGTAATCGCTATCAGCTATCGTATTCACGATATTAACAAGATCCTTTAACGTTCTAAGAGGCGAAGTAATGTCCAAATCAATAATATAATCAAAACGCTTATTTTGATCGACTAGATGATTATGACTATGTTTAATGACCTCATACTTACTTGAATTATCATCGGCAATATCAATCTTTCTAGGTACAATAGTGATATCATACTTACTCTCAACGATGTCTCGTAGCTCATCACTATCTGTATTTAATGCGATTGTGACGCTGTCGTCTGATTGCTTTTTAAATAAATCGATTACCGAAATGCTGTAAAGCACTAAAGGTAAATCACTCAAATCTAGACAGTTTTTTGATTTCAGGCCTTTTGACCCAGCTCTACCACAGATAGTAAATAATAAACTTTTCATACTTTACCTATTGCAATTTTTAAAGTATCCAATGACTGTTTTAGAGTATTGATATTATCGGCTCCTTGAAGAACCATGTCCATAAAGTAATTCATCTCGTTCATATAAAAATCATTTATCTCTTCAGGTAGCGTTTCGATAACTTCACCATTTAGACTAATACTATTTTCAATGAGATTAACTGTAATGAGACCCTGCTCTGTAATGAGCTCTATGTTTCTTTGGTTGTATTTTCCGTAATAATCGAGATGTAACACTACTACTTTATCATCATAATCTAATATATAACTGGCATGGTCATTTGAGTTAATCTCTAAACTAGAAACTTTCTTGATAACACTATAGCTTTGCTTAGGTAGTCCAAACAAGTCAATAATATAATCTAACTCATGAATGCAATCTAACTCAACGCCACCACCTTGATGACTTTGTGCACTGTACGAAGTTCTATAATCGCTAGTACGCCAATTTGGTAAATATGAAGAGGCAATGACTCTCGCAGATTGCACCACATTATCATGGATAATTTGGTTAAGCTTTTTATATATTAGCTTATGTCTTAAGGGGCAAGCGATATAGCACTGCTCATTTTTATCAATGAGACCTTTGACATCTTTTACCGTTTCAAAAACCGGCTTTTCAATGAAAAAATATTTTGCGCGGTCACTCATACTTACAAGCGTCGAATAGTGTTGATCGGTCGGATTAGTGATAAAAACTATATCGTAATCGCCCACTATCTCCTCTGGATGATAGAGCATCTTGACTGCCGAGGATCGATCCTGCTCTTCTGTGGATGGACGACTACGAAAAGCCTCAATAGTAGCCTTGACATTGCGTTCGCTTAAAATGGTTTGTAGATTAATTAAGTGTCGCTGTCCGATTGAACCTAAACCAAAGAATAATATTTTCATAGTTGATTCTCTATATGATTGATGACTTCGATTACCTTATAGTCTTGTGCAAAACTATATTCTGGCGCGAACTCATCTTCAGTTAAGTATCTAACGAACTCTTTTAACTCTTCTAAATAAGCATCTTCCACTATAGATTTAGTATATGAATTTAAATGCTCGTGACTGGCATATAGCTCTACCTGAGTCATCGACCTAGACTCATGCTCGAATACATAAAGTCCATTTGGTGTACCATCCCAACTTAACTGGCATTGCTCTCCAATAACCTCAAAATCTCGTTTCGGCACTCTTGAAACGACATTTATCGTCAAATTACCAATGATACCACTGCGATGCTTTAATAATATTTGGTAAGTATCTTCATAATCTATCTCAAGCGAGCTAATTTTAGTCTTAAATATTTTAGTGTCTTCGACTTCTCCGAAACAACTGATTAACCAAGGCAATTCTATTGCCAGTATCTCGCGACAAGCATTGGTAACCTTGTTACTAACGAAGTAATCTTTGTAGCTCTCCCAAGGATGCCAATCAGGCAAGTATTGACCTGCATGATATCGGTAGGTGATATCTTCGTTAAAGCACTTGTCTCTAATAAATTGAATCTCTTTTCTCTTTAAGAATGTTGAAGATAAATATAACTTTAAATCTTTAGAAGCTGCCTCTTGTATAACCTTATTATAATAAGAGTTAATAAGGTTGATCTCAGTGAACACATTCATATCATAACTTAAACATTCTAAGATTATACTTTCATGGGTTATTGGAGACGTACATATCAGAGCTGCATTAAAGTCAATAGCAGCAGCAGCAGCATTAATACTTTTGAATAGTTCTATACCAAAATCATTTTTAACTACAGTAGCTCTTTCTACATTAGTATCAACCCCAAAGATATTAATAGATTTTAGGTTGTTTTGTAGAAGCCTAATACGTCGTTTACCCATTGAGCCAAGCCCAACCACTAAAAAATTCATATACTTACTCTTATTGTTTTCATGCTAATAATTTTTAGAAATAAGTTGAATATTCTTCATTTGCCTTTTCAAACTCTTCCATCTGCCCGATGTCCATCCAATACTCTTTTATTGGATACGATACTGCCCTACCACTATTTTGCATAATGTCATCAAATAATGTAGGCATATCATAGAACTTGTCTTCAGGTATGTGCTTTAACACTGAAGGATCGAGCATATATATACCAGCACTAACATAGAAACTTTGAATCGGCTTTTCAGTAATTTTTAGTATATTGTTACCTTTCATCTCTATAACACCATAGGGCACTTGGTATTCATACTCTCTGACACACATGGTTGCTTCAGCATTGGTAGATAAATGATACTTATAGAGATACTCAAAGTTTATATTGGTTAAAAGATCACCATTCATCACGAAAAATGGTTTTTCAATCTCTTTAATTAAACTTAGAGCGCCCGCTGTACCCATACGTTTGTCTTCATAAACATATTCTATATTTACACCGAACTTACTTCCATTTCCAAAGTATTCTCTAATCATTTCGGCACGATAATTAACGCATAAAATAATATTTTTAAATCCATATAGTCGAAACTGCTCAATAATGGTGTGTAAAATGGGTTTATCACCCACCTTAAGTAAAGGTTTTGGCATCTTGTCCGTTAAAGGTCTTAACCTAGTTCCTAACCCACCTACCATTAGGACTACAGGATTACTTTTTGATAATGGAGTTACTAAGCTTGTAATATCGATTACATCTAATAGCTTATTCTCATTATCAACCACAGGTAGTTGGCTCAGCCTATATTTCTTAGCTTTTGCTAGAATGTCTGCCGCAGGATCATTCTCTTTTACAGTAATTGGCTGTTTATTTAATATATCAACAATTGAATCATCTAAGCTCTTATTACCAATCAACGCACGGCGTATATCACCATCCGAGACAAGACCTATTATTCGATTGCACTCATCAGTGACAATCGCAATATGCATGCCACCAGTATCAATAATATTAAGTGCATCTCTTAGAGAAGCTCCTAAAGGCAACTTAATTTTGTCTGTATTCTTCATAATACAATCTCTTAGGTAATTTCTTTTAATAACATGAAGCTCTCTGCTGCATGAAAACCACAGGTAGAGCCTCTGTATGCAGCCAATGCTCTAATCGTTTTTTCACTTCTAGGGAACGGATGTTCACCTATCTCACTTTCATAGATCTTCGTAATTTCAACTTTGCGATCGATATAGCCACTTATATCATTAAATACATTTGGAATAAAAGATTGTGAGGGTAGACTTAATGCGAATTCAGTTTCACTAGGTGCTTCCATCATCATTACTTTCTTAACAAATGGATATCTAAAGCTTTTTGTACAGCTATATGCTGCCTCAAAAATATAGCGATGATCACTATGAATATCACTTCTAAACGGCAAGTAAATAATATTGGGTCGTATATCACTAACAACTTTTGAGATACTACCCACTCTTTCAGAGTCTGTATATTCATCAACTTTAGTAGCTAGAAATTTCAAATGATGAACTGAGTCAAACTGAAACATTTTACTAACTTTTCGAATTTCCTGTTTTCTAGTTTCATAGAATTCTGGATGTATGTCTTTGTTTGTTTCAGTACAAATAAGCCAATGGATTTCATCACCATCAGCCTTATGTTTTAGCAAAGTTCCACCACATGCAATCGTTTCATCATCAGGATGTACGGCTACTACCAATACTTTATTCATTTAACTGCCTTTAAATAATTGTTAAAAATTACTTTTTAATGGATCATCAGGTTTTGCTAACAATTCACGGAAGTCTGTATTTTTAATAATGTCATAAGCTTTTTTAGCACTATTACCATCACCATATGAGTTTTTTATATTTTTTAATTTACCTAAAAACCTCTTACTAGTGACATGCTTGATAGCGCTGTCAATTGCTTCACATTCGCCATTAACAAAAACAACATTTTCATCCGCAAACCTACCAACCTGACGTTTACCTACGTTAATAACTGGCATTTGTACAGATGCTGCTTCACAAACTCCTGAAGAAGAGTTTCCTACTAAAAGACTCGCTTTTTTATAAAGTGATAGAAAAACCTGTCTATCAAGATTTTTATAAAAAACAAAGTTCTCATTAGATTCATATTTCTCAATAGTCTGAATTATTGAGTGATTCCCAGGATCAACATTTGGATATCCAATATAAGCAGGGATATCATTGTTGGACAAAGCTGATAAGATGTTTTCAAAATAGGTGCTAGCTATACCTTTTTCCTCAGTAATCGGATGGAAAATTACGATAGCGAAGCCTTTATCAAAGATTGAAATATCAATAGACTTTTCTAACTCATGTATAGGAAGTGGTGTAAAACCAACAAAACGATCAAGTGCAATATTACCTATAACATGAATACGTTTAGGGTTTTCACCTAAATCAATCAATCTTTGTCCATGTACGGGTAATGATGCGAAATGAGCGGTAGATAATTTTGAAGTAGCATGACGGACTGGATTATCAATATAACCATCAGGAGCATGGTCTCCTGCAAAGAAATGAGCTGTTGGTATACTTAGATAACCTCCCATCATAGAATATATTAATACGTCTTCTCTATCACCAGCATAAATTATCAAGTCAGGTTGATATTCATTAATTAAATCTACCGAAGATAAAAGCAGATTCCCAGCACTTTTCACTCTAGAAACCGAGGAGTCTGAACTAATTAAAGTTTCAACTTTTAAAAGTATATCGAACCCATCTTGTTCAATTTGCTCGACACTGTAGCCATAACTTCTAGATAAGTGCGCACCACTAACTAATAACTTAAGTTCAATCTCATCATCTGAATTTAATAGTTCATATAAAGGACTCATCAAATCATAATCTGAACGGATAGACGTACAAGCTAAAATCTTCATTAAAAAACATCCGATAGTATCAATGATGGAGTAATTGATAGATTTTTAAGTTTCTGATTAAAGAACCTACAACCAAATACATAATCAAATAAAACATTAGAGTCTTCTGACTCACATTTACATATAATTAATAGAGCAACACTTTCATCTATACCACTGAAGTTTCTTTCATGATACATAACATCTAGACCACCTTCGAACTCTTTGACTATAAGACCTCCATCTAACTGCTCATAATTAGAATCTGGTTTTGACAATCGCCAGTCAACCAATTCTTTATTACTAATATCAAACTTCAGAGAATCTTTTTCAGGTTCAGAAAAATATTTATTAACATCAGCTGTAGTAATTTTTATAACGTGATAATCCTTGTCAATCGACCAACCTAACTTACGCTCAAATCCGGGAGCAGAGTTTTTATTCGGGAAACCAAAAACTAAGTCATAATTCAGCTCTTTTGCCGCTTCGTATACTTGTTCAGCTAACTTAACAAAAATCCCTTTCTTATGGTGATCAGGATGCACCATAGTCGTCATAGAAAGAGAGCCTTTTACTAGCTGACCCTGATAAGTTAAATCATAAGGTATAACTGCATAATGTCCAACTAGGATATCACCTGCAAAACATAGCGAAACAATCGGGTCACCACATGGATTCTCCATAAAGGCCCATTTCCATAGGCTTTCATTCATATCTTTCTCGAATGCAAGTGAGAATAGATGTATAATTTGCTCCTTGTAAGTAGCAAGTTCCGTTTTTGAATTCACCAGTTTTGTTGAGTAACCCATGATGTTATACCTTATTTGTTATTTATTAATTTCTTCTAAACTTATTTTTTCACCTAGTGAATAGTCCCTACCCGATGATTTATTAATTACATCATCCCAGTAACGTGCAGATATTTCACCACCAGCTCTCATAGTATCTAAATTATTACCATTAAAAACTTCACCAGCTTTTATATCTCTTTTAGCTACTATATATTTTCGCGCAAGAACAATATTCCTTGATTCATTAATGCTGGGTTTTTTCTCACCTGTACCTAAAACTGATGATAATTGACGTATATGAGTAACCATCTCTATAAGCTCATCAGGCTCTAAACTGGATTTATGATCAGGGCCCTCAAGGTTTCGATCTAAAGTGAAGTGCTTTTCTATCACTTCAGCACCCATAGCAGACGCCAAAAATGGAATATGAATCCCTTGAGTATGATCAGAATACCCAATTTTTAAGTTAAATTTATCTCTCAAAGTATGCATTGCTTTAAGGTTAACTTGATCAACTGGACAAGGATATTCTGAAGTTGCATGAAGCAATGTTAGTCTCGCTAAATCAAACCCTGCAGATTCAATAATACTAACTGCAAATTCAACTTCTTCTAAAGTAGACATGCCCGTAGATAGAATAATTTCTTTACCAACAGATGCGATTTTCCTTAAGTATGGAACGTTAGTAATCTCACCGCTAGCGATTTTCCAAATCTCCATTTCCAATGATGCTAAGAAATCAATACTATCTAGGTCAAATGGTGTGGACATAAATTTAATGTCTTGCTGATTACAAAAGTCGTTTAACTCTTTATGCTCTCCATCAGATAACTCTAATCGCTTTAACATTTCATACTGAGACTCTTCAATCCCTGTATTTGCTGTCTGATAAGCAGCTTGTTTTACATCTCTTCTAACCAATTTATCAGCTTTGAAAGTTTGAAATTTTACTGCATCGGAACCTGAGTCTTTTGCAGCTAATACCAATTTTTTTGCTAACTCTAAAGAGCCGTTATGATTTACTCCTGCCTCTGCAATGATAAAAACTTTATTATCACTCATTTTACGACACTCCCTGCTTTAATAAAGGATTTACTATCTATAATAGCACCTTGTCTAGTAGTCGCAGCCGAACCTACAAATACTTCACTTTGAATACTACAGCCACCATTAATTATGGCACCAGTCGCTATGTGGCAATGTGAATCAATATTTACATCGTGCTCTATTAACGCCTTGGTATTAATAATGCAGTTGTCATTAATTACTGCTTTAGCATTTACTATAGCTTGATGGCCTATGAAGTTACCTCTACCCAGTTTAGCGGATTTCGAGACATGGGCTAAAGGAGATATGATATTTGGTACCTCATACCCCAATGAAATAAGTTTCTCAAACAATGATTTACGAATTGTTGCAGTCTTAATTTGTCCTAAAGTAATAAAGGCGTATTTAACATCATAAATCATAGCTGCTAAATCATCATCTGTACCAATTACTGGATATGACATCACATTAGTACCTACTTTATCAGCTTGATCAATAACTCCAACAATCTCATATTCAGCAGCCAGCTCAACTACATCAATAACAGAATGGCAATGTCCACCACCACCTATAAGAATTATTTTATTTTTCATATTAAAGCTTTTTGACACTACTAGGTAAGTTGACTAATCGCTGAGCAAACCAGCGGCTGTTTTCTAGGCTATTTGATATGCAATTCTTATACATTGGTAAGTCAGTCATAAGTTCCCACACTGGGCGTGTCATAACACCTTGCTTATTTGTAAATTCTAAGAACTCATTTCTTTCATTAATATCTTCACAAATTATGGCATTTAGCCAGTAATTTGAGTGGCAATCTTTCGGTTCTTTTACGAATAAATAAGGTGAATTCATAAATAATTGCTCATACTCAACTGACAGAGCACGTTTATTAATTACGAAGTTAGAAAGTTTCTCTAATTGTGCGCATCCAAGAGCGGCATTTAAATTAGGCATTCTAAAATTAAAGCCTGCTTTATCATGAAAGAATTTATATGCGTGTGGCTGTTTTGCAGTAGTCGTAAGATGTTTTAATTCAACACCATCTCGTTCAGACTTACATAGAATCGCGCCACCACCACCAGTAGTTATAACCTTATTTCCATTAAAACTGACAGCACCATAACGTCCAAAAGTTCCTGTGTGTTGTCCCTTATAATAGGAACCTAGAGACTCAGCTGCATCTTCAACTAAATTTAAATGCCACTTATCACATACTTCAACAATCTTATCAATCTCCACAGAGTGACCAAAAGTATGCATTGGCACCACTGCTTTAATTTGTTGACCAGTAGCCTTCAAATAACACTCATTATTCTCTCTAAGAACAGCATTACTTTCTAAAAATTCAGCTAAGGAATAAGGACACATACCTAAAGTATCTTTTGAAACATCCACGAAAGCACATTGTGCATTAAGTTGATTCACCGCATTTGCAGTCGCGACAAATGTTAATGCTTGTGTAATAACGACGTCGTTTATACCTACACCACAATGATATAGTGCAGCATATAAAGCACTTGTTCCGTTTACAACAGCAATAGCTTTAGTGGATTTTGTATATTCTGTAAGCCTATTTTCAAAATCGTCCACATACTTACCTACACTCGATACAAATGTACTTTTAATTGTATTAATGACCAGTTCTTCTTCTCTTGCATCAAATCTAGGTTCATGTAATGGAATAAATTCTCTTGTCTGATAATAATCTCTAATAAATTTGATAATGTTATCTTTCATTACATTTTTCCATCCAAATATTTTCCAGTTTCTTTATGACCAAACTTAGGAAGCATATAAAAGAATAACTTTACAATCTGATCTTTATTCCATATCAATGATGATTGCATTACATTAATCTCATTTGTAAAATAATCTATCTTCGCATTTAAAACCGCATCTATATCACCAGCATTTTTGATGATACCTAAGCTTTTAAAAGTATTAAAATCTAGGAGTTCTGTATCGGTATAAAACTCTTCAAAATCTTTCTCACCCGTTGTATCACTTTCTGTAAACAAACAAGGCCAAGTATTGTTTTCTAACTGAGAATTGCCAGAGAGGTACTCCCTTGCTTCTTCTTCAGAGTCACATAAATAAGGAGTTAAGCCCTTATTTTTTAAATACTTTATTGCAATATCTGAGAAGGTAATCAAATGTAATTTTTCACTAAGTTTTGGAAAAAAAATATCGCCCTTTTCACCAAAAATACATGACATTAGGCATAGCTCTCCTGACTCCTGTGGAGTCACAAAATAACGCCTAATATCAGAAGGTGCTACGATTGGCTGATTCTTTTTAATTCTTTGTTCAAAACCATGAAGTAATGATCCGTCACTGAAAGCAACATTTGCAAATCTAGCAGTTGAAATCGCAATATCTCTTGAGTATTTCGACAAAAACATTTCCATTATTCTTTTGCTAGCACCCATCATATTAACTGGGTTAGCTGCTTTATCAGTTGACACACAGAAATACTTTTTAGTACCTTTTTCTATAGACTGCTTTATCGTTTTTTCAGTATTAAATATATTTACATTAATCATTCTCATAAGTGTGAAAGGGTCTTTCTCACTGCGTACATGTTTTAGAGCTGATAAATTTAATACATAGTCATACTTCCCGTCACTCTTAATAAATGCATCATACTCAAGAGATCCAATATCTAATGCAAATGTCTGAAAATCACCATCGATGTAGCCATAGCTACTACGCAAATCTCTCACTAGCTCAACCAGATTATTTTCACTTATATCTACAACATGTAGTTTTTTAGGGTTCCTTTTAAATATTTCTTTAGTAACCGCTTGACCTATAGAGCCCGCCCCACCTATAACTAAAAAACTCGATTCATTTATAATAGAAGATAACTGTTTCTCTTTATTACCAACATCTTGGTCGAAAAGTCTATTTTCTCTTCCAATTAGCTCTAATATATTTGCCATCTTGATTCTCTATAATGTAAAAAGACACCCCATTGTAGGGGTGTCTTTCACTTTTTTCAATCTAGTCTTCTTAGTTAAAATGTAGACTTACGCATATCTTACCAACCAGTAACTTCTTTTAGCTTATCACCGAT
>Ga0208435_100186_pt1 | contig 19759 bp, 15 predicted proteins | sample 24_taG_FD_184097 | JGI IMG/M metagenome (GOLD analysis project Ga0208435, IMG submission 184097) | Marine viral communities from Cariaco Basin, Caribbean Sea - 24_WHOI_OMZ (SPAdes) (version 2) | ecosystem: Environmental > Aquatic > Marine > Oceanic | place: Caribbean Sea: Cariaco Basin...
GCCCCATTGATTAGTTTCAGGGGAAGTCTCTTGGCAGTTCCAGAATAGTAAGATTAAGCTACCTATCAATGGAATAGCAGAGATAAGATACCACCAACCTGATTTTCCAATATCATGGAGGCGTCTAATCGTTACTGCAAGGGAAGGAAAAAATAAGATAAAACCTGCTAAACCACTGAGCGTGTCTGGAGTATCGAGTATACCATCGAGTGTGAAACCAATTAAAATGATAATTGATGCTATTAAGATGTAGTACCAGTATTCTTTTCGGCGCGCACGACCTTTATAATTAAACGTATTTTTAATTACTTTTTTAAACCAATCAAAAGCAGTATAGTTTTCTTCTACCTGCCACAGCACCTTATTGTTACGGTTAAGTGTGGGGTCGTTGGGACTAAAAGACTGAGTCATTGGCTTCTCCTTAAGAGTTTTAATTGAGTATTGATTCGAAAGTATAAGTAGAGTTTGAAGCTAAGTAGGGCGTAAGTAGTTCACAATTTTGATAAGTTAATTATTGTCTTGTCATAGTGTTAAAATAAAATAGTCTGACGCTAAAATAGCTATTGACTAATTTTTCAGTGAAAATCATTATAAAATAGTCGCTAGGGTAGAAGTGTTATAAGCCTGTGTCTGTGCTTTGAGTTTGGTAACCTGTATCGTCGCCAATCATCGATATTTCTAAGCACTGATGTTTGCAATAACTAACTGGAAAATTCCTCTTCAACACTGTCCATCGTATAATCCGATGCTTAACGTATCAAAATGTTCAATCGTCTCTAAATAACTGTTTAAGCAATCTTCTAAAAATATAAATAACTCACCAAGCAACTCTTTTAACAGCTTTTTAAAGAATTCTCTAAATAAGGTGCATCACGCTTAATGAATCAACCCAGTTTATCTGTGCCTGTTATTGGCTATCATCGATCCGCTTTATCGCAAAAATTCGGTATTCCACGTCAGCCTAATTTGGTTGAATTACCTAGCGTGATTGAGATGCTTGCCCCCTATAATACGGCGGATGCTTTTGAAGGTATCGAAGCGTTTAGTCATCTTTGGATTACTTGGCATACCCATCATAATTACCTAAGTAAAACTCAACAGTCGGACAATCACGATAATCCTCAAACGGCACAATCGGTAGAGGAGGTGGCAGTATTTAAGCCCAAAGTACGCCCACCAAGACTGGGCGGTAATACCAAGCTTGGGGTATTTGCCACACGCAGCACTTATCGTCCGTCACAATTAGGATTGTCAGTAGTAAAGTTGATTAAAGTCGAGTGGGCAGAAGCGTCTATTAGACTGCATATATCTGGCGCGGATATGGTAGATGGGACGCCTATTATCGATATTAAGCCCTATATTGCTTATAGCGATGCTATCCCTGAGGCGGTCAGCGGCTTTGCACCTGACAAGCCACTGCTTAAGTCTGTTGAAATAAGTGATACGGCCCATCAACAATTAGACCGTGTATTGGCTCAATCACAACTGAAATCGTCACAACAGCAGCCCATAAAAGGACAGCCAGCTACGTTATTAACCTCTGAGGATGTCGATATCATTTATCAATTGATTGCTCAAGACCCAAGACCTGCTTATCGCCAACAACAGTCTGATCGGGTTTTTTATATGCGTTATAAAAATTACGATATCGGCTTTCAGACCCAAAATAGCCCTGATCAAGCAAGCGGTCATAACCCTGACAAGCAGAGTAGTGATACGGACGCTATATTGCCCTCAATGATGCAACAACAGCAGCAACAACAACAACAGAAGTTAGTAATCGTATCAATAACCGCCGTTAACTAATGTTTTGGAAGCTTGTCGTTATTAAAAATCATTAAGCTTGATTAAAACTGACTAATCTTGCTAGGCATTCGTAGGCCATGATACTTATGTGTCTTAATAAAACATTGTCTGTCCTTACCGAGGCTAACTTGAATTTAGTTCACTAATAACGATAATAGTCACAGTTCATCTAACAAGTCTTTTGCTATTATTTGGTAGGCATTGTTTAGCAAGTCTTGTTTAGATAATTATTTAAATATGAGACGTAAAAAGTCATAGTTTTTTAAATCCAACAATAAATTCAATTCGCTAAAAATTCAATTCGATAAAAAAAGAGTCATTATGTATACAGACAGTCATTGTCACCTAAACCGTTTAGATTTAACCGCTCATGATGGTAAGCTTGATGGCGTTATTGATGCTATGAAACAGGCCAACGTAAGCCGTGCTATGGCCATTATGTGCGACTTTGCAGAATATGATGAGATTTATGATATTATCACCAAATTTGGCGATGAAACGCTGAATCTTGGCATGAGTGTGGGGATTCACCCTTGTGAAGATTTAGAAGTTCTAAAGTCTGCCACAGTTGAACGTCTAGTAGAAATGGCGGCAGCGGATCATGTGTGGGCCATTGGAGAGACTGGTTTAGATTACTACTGGAGCGATGAAAACAAACAGGAGCAACAAGCCAGTCTAGCGCGTCATATCCATGCTAGCCAACAGTTGAAAAAACCTCTCGTCGTGCATACCCGTGAGGCCAAGCACGATACGATAGATATTTTAAAGGCTGAAAAAGCAGAGCATGGTATTATTCACTGTTTCACTGAAGATTGGGAGACTGCGAAGCAGGCGTTGGATTTGGGTTTTTATATCTCATTTTCAGGGATTGTTAGTTTTAAAAATGCACAGAGTTTACGCGATGCTGCCCTAAAAGTTCCTAGAGATCGTTTGCTTATTGAAACAGACAGTCCTTATTTAGCCCCCGTACCTAAGCGCGGCAAGTCAAACGAACCGGCTTATGTGCCTTATGTAGCAACCTGCCTTGGAGATCTATTTGGGATAAGTAGTGAAGAGGTAGGAAGGCTTACCACAAAAAATTTCGAGGATTTACTGGCACAAGCTCAATAAAATGAGTATGCTATATAGGGCATGACTAATCAGTCATTAACTTCTTGAGTTTTGGAGTCGTTAATAAGTCTCTATTAAAAGTAGATATTATTCATCAAAGATTATACAAGGTTGGGCGTTTGCATGAGTAGGCAGCAACAATTTAAAAACCGTGAAGAAAAAATATTAGCCACCGCTGAGCAACTCTTACTTGAAGCAGGAAGTGGAGACATAACTTTAGACAGTTTAGCCGATCAACTGGACTTGGCTAAAGGTACTTTGTATAAGCACTTTTCTAGCAAAGATGAATTATATTTGCGGATTATCATCCGTTATGAAGAGCAGTTATTCAATATCAATAAAATTGATGACAGTGTCTCAGCTGGCGTGTCACGTATGATTCTTCAGCAGTTAATGAGTCCACAAAAAGCGCTTTTATTCAATCAAATTGAAGAACGCTTGGCTGCTTCTGCCCAAGGCTTAAATAGAATGTTTGGTGAGTTATACGAAATCAGACGAGCCCGTATGAAGCGTTTAATTGACTTGACCAGCGGATATTTACAAAGTCAAAATAGTGGATTAAGTACCCGTGATTACTTATCTACCATTTGGGCCATTGGGCAAGGCGGTGCCAGCTTATTGAACTCGAGCTTTTATCAGCGCTATTTAGGTCGCCGTGATACGCTAAGAGTGGCACTGGTTCAGCAGATGCTCGATTTACCAAAACAGTATCCTAGTCTGGATGAAGAAGACGATGATATGGTGGATCTTGTAAATCAGATTGATTCTGAGAGTGAGGCGCACATTCAATCACAAGACACTTCTTCTTAACTCAATGGCTAAGGGGGTTTATTAGTAGATTTGAGTTTATCAGTAGACTAGAGTAAAAAAGACCTCTTCAATCAATTGATTAAAGAGGTCTTTTTTGTTTGTCTTAAAATGCTATCTGGCTTAAACGTGACTGTAAATTGGTCATGACAATAGTTGGTTATGCTAATAGTTAGTTATGACAATGATTGGTCACGACAATGTCAGTTACAATTACTCATCTGCCAGCAGCGTCTGTTCATTGGAACGCCAATTTTCTGCGCCATAAAATAGCATTTGTGCTTGACGGGTACATTGTCTGAGCATTTGCTGTTTCTTCTGTTCTGGACACTCGATGTCACCTTCTTCATCATGAGCCTCAGAGTAGGTCAAATCTAACCAATCAATAATCCATGTCAAAAATAGGTTCAATCCTGCTTCTGCTAATAGGCGTCTGTCCTCTGAGTTGATATGCTGAAAAGCCGGCTGGATGCCTAAGTCTTCTCCCATTATCTTGGCAAACAACTTGATTTGAGCATCAATGGCGTTACGAACTGATTCAGAGCCACCAAAACGTTCACTTACTAAGAACTGCCAATAGCGGGGGTGCTCATCAATAGAAGCAAAAAACAATTGGATACTTTTAGCGATTTGACGATCGTAACTGCGTTTACGACCCATTTGTAAACCACTGCGTAGCGTAGACAGCGCTTCTCCCAACTCTTCTTCGACCAAACAACGGCCTAAAGATTCCATATCATCAAAATGGCGATAGAAAGCCGTCGGTACCACGCCCACTTCACGGGTAACTTGACGTAAGCTGATCGAAGCAAAGGATTGCCCCATCATACATAGGTCAAGGACCGCATTAAAAAAGGCTTGACGGGTTTGCATCTTTTTTTGTTCGCGGCTATTTAAATTGAGGTTACTGTTGCTAGTGCCGGTCATGATAAACAATCTCAGTCGATAATAAACATTAATGTAGGTCACAAGGTGCTTGCAACCTGCATAGCTTACTGATGTCAGTTATAAGGTTGATGTCACTATAAAAAGCAATGTATTGCGATTTAATCATACCTCGTTTTTATTTGAAAAACGAGTTAAACACCGTGACAACCTTGTCGTGTAATTTCAAGCTTACCATACTTTATCACCAATACCATTTAAATCCTGTGCCAGTCGGTAAGCCTCATGGTCGTTCATACCCGTTAAATAATCCAAGATATTTAACGCATTTTCGTAAACATCTCGGCCCAGTTGACGATACAAAGTATGTAAATGCTGATTCAATAATTGAAGCAAATGCTTTTGTTCAAAATGAGGGCGTTGCTCAGTAATCGGCAATAAAGCTAAGGGCATAAAAGCGTCTAATAAAGTTTGCAAACAGCGGTTGGCCATTAACTCCATGCGCACTTTACTAGGATGAGAGAATATTTGGTTAGACGCTAGGTTTTTGGCTCTATTTATCCCTTCACTGACACTGGGCTCACAGTGGTCAAATAAACTACCTTCCATTTCACCGGCCAACATTTCATCAGCATGGATAACAAAGGCTTCAGTCACCTTATCTACCAAGCGCATCATGGCACGACCCCGCAAAGCCGCTAACTTTTGGACAATGGGGGCATTGTTGGTAACCTCTGGCGGCGCCCCACGCGACCCAATTAATCCCATCATTAATGGCTCAACCTCTTGATAGCTGATCATGCCTAAATGTATCCCATCTTCCAAGTCAATCAGTGCATAGCAGATGTCGTCTGCCGCTTCTAACAGATACGCCAAAGGATGGCGAGCATAGCCTTGTTGATTGGGGGCGTAAGGCAGTCGTAATTGCCCAGCAAGCTTATCCAGTAGATTGGCGTCATTATTAAAGCAGCCATACTTTTTGATATCCAAGGCACGAATAGGAGCAGAGCTGTTACTTAAATTGGTAGTATCGCATTCAGTCTGATTACTGTGTTTGGCAAGCCAAGGGTATTTCATAAACGCGCCTAAAGTAGCACAGGTTAAGCGCATACCGCCGCGATCAGGGTGATGCTCATTACGAGTAAGCAATCTAAATCCTTGTGCATTACCCTCATAGCCTTGTAAGTCTAGACGTTGAGCAGGCGTCAAATGGCTCAAAAATGGCTGTTGACCCGGCTGATTGAACCAGTCTCTAATGGCGTACTCACCCGCATGACCAAAAGGAGGGTTGCCAATATCATGGGCAAGACAAGCGGCTTGAACAATAACGCCGACATCACCGACACTGACACCTCTTGGCAAACCCTCAGCTAGGGTATTTTGTAGTTTTTCAGCTGCCATCATACCTAAGGAGCGGCCAATACAAGACACTTCCAATGAGTGTGTAAGCCGCGTATGAATGCCCATTTGATTGGTCAAAGGGTGGACTTGAGTTTTCTGGTTAAGCTGCCGAAAAGACTGAGAGAAAATAAGTCGATCATAATCTTTGTGAAAGGGTGTCCTAGATTTTTCTTGCGATAGGTCTTTCCTAATACTACCAAGACGGCGATCGGTGAATAAATAGGACCAACGCTTATAGGCCGACATTTCTTTTAAGCTTGAGTTATTCAAGTGGTTGTTTAAATTAAGATTAGACTGAGCCATAAATCACCAAATCAACAAAGAGGGGCAAGTAGCGATTAGCATAACAGAAAAAGCCGATAAGTTAACTTATCGGCTTTTCCAGAAGGAATGTTTTACAAGCGAAGCGGGTCAATTACAGTCATTGACCGCTTCGGCGTTGAATTACACGTTGAATCTAAAGTGCATTACATCGCCATCTTGAACGATATAAGTTTTGCCCTCTAAGCGTGATTTACCGGCAGCAGCAGCGCCTTTCTCACCACCATATTCGATAAAGTCTTCATAAGCGATGACTTCAGCACGAATAAAGCCGCGCTCAAAATCAGTGTGAATCACACCGGCTGCTTCAGGTGCTGTAGCACCTACTTTAACGGTCCAAGCACGTACTTCTTTCACGCCAGCGGTGAAGTAAGTCTGCATGTCTAGTAGCTTATAACCCAAACGGATAACTTGGTCTAAACCAGCCTCTTCCATGCCCATACCTTCTAAGAAGTCGGCTTTATCTGCTTCGTCTAATTGCGAGATTTCTGCTTCAATTTGGTTGCACAGTGGCAATACGATAGAGTCTTCTTTGGCAGCGTACTCACGTACTGCATCTAGGTAAGGGTTGTTCTCAAAACCATCTTCACTAACGTTAGCAATGTACATAGTAGGCTTTAAGGTAATCAGGCCATAGCTTTTGATTAGTTTTTTCTCATCATCGTCTAAGTTTGCACCACGGGCAGCTTTACCTTCCGCTACCAACGGTTCAATTTTTTTGAACACGTCCAAAGTGGCTTGGGCATCTTTATCATTGCCTTTGGCTTTTTTGGTTAAGTTAACAATAGCGCGTTCAACCGCTTCTAAGTCAGCCAGTGCCAATTCAGTATTGATGGTCTCGATGTCATCGATAGGACTTACGCGGCCATCAACGTGGATCACATTGTCGTCATCAAAGCAGCGTACCACGTGAGCAATGGCATCAGTCTCACGGATGTTGGCTAGGAATTGGTTACCCATACCTTCACCTTTTGATGCACCAGCGACTAGACCAGCAATATCAACAAACTCCATAGTGGTCGGCAAGACACGCTCTGGATTTACGATAGCGGCTAGCTTCTGTAAACGTGGATCTGGCACAGGAACAATACCAACGTTAGGATCTTTGGTACAAAAAGGGAAGTTTTCGGCCGCAATACCTGCTTTGGTTAAGGCATTGAATAAAGTTGATTTTCCAACGTTTGGTAAGCCCACGATGCCACAATTAAAGCCCATGTTCTGTCTCTCTTAATCTGATTTGATAAATAAAATAAATGAAAAGGGTCACACTACTAAAAAGGATAATACTAATAAAACGGTTTTGGCGATGAATCCAACTCTGACTATGAAACTAACACTTAAGTCTAAGCATGACTGCTAAATACGCGACTGTTAAATAGAGGGTATGAGAAGAATAAAAAAATGACACTAGACACTACTAATTACACTATGAGTTAAGCCGCCTATCTGTAAAGAAAATAGCGGCTTAAATAAATTAGCGCATATTGTAGCAAAAATTGCCAGATAGGGGGTAAGCTATTGTTGACAATACTTGCCTCTCTGACCAAGTTGTCATCAGCGCTTAAGACAAGTTATTTATTTGGGTCATGGTCTTCAATTAAGCCCACCATAACCCCCATATTTTTATTGTCTTTGTGCTCAATATCGGGCGCATATAAAGCAGAAGCTACTCCGCCATCCAAAAACAACGCATTGGCACAGTGTAAGTCTTCTTTAAATAGATGAGCAAACTTATAAAAAGTCACCGGCTCATTGCTGGTGACGAATTTAATATTGCCATCTTCACAAATACCTACGCCATTACGAATTTTCTTTGAAGTACTGGTGGGATTGAATTTATGATGAATCTTGCCGTCTATGACCAACATCGGACCAGATTGGGTGGCATACCAAGGTTGAGCATCGCCACTTTTTAATAGGGCATCCAATTGATGACTTTCGGTGATGTGAACCTGATTGGCTTTGTCCCACCACAAGACGCCATTTGGCATCATATGAAAATTACCCGCACCTTCCTTTAAGTTGAGCGATAAAATCTGTCTGCCCTGAATAACGGTAAAACCAATCGGACCAAACTCACCGTTATACATCCCAGCATTGGTGGCAAACTTAAGCTCACTGCTTTTTGGTAAATCGGCTAATAGAGCATCAAATTTGTATAATGGTTTAATCGATTGGTCTTGGTCGATTATGGCAGCAGTGCTGTCTTTTTGCGATGCTTGCCATTGACCTGATTTCCAAAATAAATGCAAAGACAAAGACGTGTTTGCTTTAAGTAGGGCGTCTTGGGAGACCTGACATAAAGCATGGGTAAAGGGGGCTTTTTGGACCTGACAAAATGACTGTTCGTCTGCCGTAGCGCCTTTTACCGAAGCGATTAATGCGTCAAAGTCTCCATTTTTACAGCCTGACAATATTAAGGTTGATACTAAAGTTAATACTAAAGTGGCCCCTAAGGTTATCGCTGCTACAGGTGAGCCAGCTTTTGAGATAGAACCAAGTGAATTTCGAATCATATAGGGGCCTTAAAGCATTATATCTCTAACGGGAATTGCAAATGTTCTGGCTGTGGATCCGTCATTCTACGAGTGTCTCGTGAGTCTTCGTTATAGGCGATATAGGCTTCATTATCTGCCTTGAAGCTGTCAGGATCTGCCATAACCCACATTTGGTTATAGATTTCTGAGCGCGCACTCATGGTTAGTAGAGCGCCTTCATCTATAAAGTAAAAACATCTTGAAAGCAGTTTAATAGAGCCATCATTCATACGTCTTGCCACGTGATAAGGGTGTAAGTCATATGGGTGTGATAGGCCGACAGCCCCTACAAAGTTTGCCAATGATTTTATGGTGTTTTTGTGGAAACTGGCCACACGTTCTGCTTTACTTGGCACATCCAATGCTTTTTCACGGTAAGGATCTTGAGTCGCCACACCGGTTGGACAAGTATTGGTATGACAAGAGCGAGATTGGATACAGCCCACTGCGAACATAAATCCACGAGCGGAGTTACACCAGTCCGCACCCAGTGCTAACATCTTAGCAATGTCAAAAGCGGAGACAATTTTACCACTCACACCGATTTTAATTTTATCACGAATACCAGAGCCGACTAGGGTATTGTGTACAAATAAAAACCCATCAATTAACGGCATACCAAAGCTGTCCATAAATTCAACAGGAGCCGCACCTGTACCCCCTTCAGCACCATCTACCACAATAAAATCAGGGTAGTTGTCTTCTTCGATCATGGCTTTTACAATCGCCATGAACTGCCAAGGCTGACCAATACATAGCTTAATACCCACTGGTTTACCACCTGATAGGTCACGCAGTTTTTGCCAGAAGTGTACCAGCTCACGAGGGGTGTTAAAAGCAGAGTGAGTCGAAGGCGAAATACAGTCTTCCGTCATAGGGATTCTACGGGTCAAGGCAATTTCTTTGGTAATTTTTTCTGCCGGTAATACCCCGCCTTTACCTGGCTTTGCGCCTTGAGACAGTTTAATCTCAATCATTTTTACTTGATCGTCAGTGGCATTTTGTTCAAACAATTCGGGGTCAAAATTACCATGTTCATCACGACAGCCAAAGTAGCCGGTCCCTAGTTGCCAAATCAAGTCACCGCCATATTTACGGTGATAAGGACTGATGGCACCCTCGCCAGTATCATGGGCAAATCCACCCATCTTGGCGCCTTGGTTCAAGGCCATAATGGCACGCCCTGATAAACTACCAAAACTCATCGCTGAGATATTAAATACAGACATAGAGTAAGGGTGTTGACAGCGCTCATTACCCACCATGATGCGAAAATCATCAACATCTAAAGGATGACTGGTCTGAGACTGCAAAAACCATTCTTTATCTTTAGCATATAGGTCATCTAGCGTACCAAAAGCATTGGTATCACTTACATTCTTAGCACGTTGATAAACCAAGGCGCGTTGTTGACGTGAAAAAGGCACTTCTTCTTTATCGTTTTCGATAAAGTATTGGCGAATTTCAGGACGATAGCTTTCTAGAAAGTAGCGGATATGACCAGCAATAGGATAGTTATATAGCACCGAGTGCTTAGACTGCATCAAATCGTAAATACCGACTAGTACCAATATCCCTGCCACTAAGGCCAGCCACCAGATAGACAATAACAGCGAAATAATGGTGATAAGTGCTACGGTGATAAGTAAACCATAACGTTTTACGACCCCAACTTGGTATTGACGTTCGTTACGCTCTGTACTTTCTGCTTTAGCGGGAATGGCGGTTGGTGATTTTGACATGAAATATCCTTCGTCATTTTTATCAATTAAATACTACAAATGTTAAAGACTAAAATGTTAAATACGAGAAAGCTGAATATGAAATTTTTAAAAACGATGAGCCAAGCTTTTGCTCAATGTTTTAACGGTTATAAACTTTTGTGCGACTATACTATTAATCTAATCATTCTCTATTAGAGAGCGATTTAACTAGAGTACAACTACAAGCTTATTTAATGTATTGCCTAGTCTGTAAATAAAACAGACTGATAAATAAAACCAGATTACAAATAAAAATAGTCCCCAATGCAAACAGACGTTATCTGCGTGCTTAAGATTTTTTAAATTCAAAGGGGAAGTGGGTCACCTTAACTAAAGCATGAACGCTGGAAAATCAGCGTGGGTTTTGGACGGCTAAGCGCCAATGGCTTCAAAAATAAAAACGGCTACTAAGGGAATTTAGCAACCGCTTGAAGACTGGCATTTAAAGTTAATCTGTATTTTCTAAACTATTTTATCTAAAAACGCTATCTAGAATATCGTTAATATTAAGGCGTATTATTATAGCCAATATTTACTCTAAAACCTAATATTAGCCTCATATATAACCAACGAGATAACAGATATATAACACTTAGCGATTAACGAGACAGATAGTCACTAAATATTGGCGTAGACCTCTGATCATTATGATTGTCATTATCCTGTAGTACCGCTTAGCAAACCAAGGTATCCACCGGCTCAATGCTTAATAATTGGTATCAGAATGTTGCTATTTTGCGATTGGTTATGTTTTTTTCTGTCATTTAAGCGATGAGTCGTTATAATAAGCGCAGTTTGAAGTCAGAATAGGTGTAATTCACCATACTGTCATTCATGAACTATTAAAATACAGTGGTTTTATATAACTTTATTAACTTTGAGGAGCTTAACATGGCTATCGAACGTACTTTATCAATCATTAAACCAGACGCAGTAGGCGGCAATCACATTGGCGCAATTTACAGCCGTTTTGAAGAAGCCGGTCTTAAAATTGTTGGCGCTAAAATGCTACATCTTGATAATGAGAAAGCAGGCGGTTTCTACGCTGAGCATAAAGAGCGTCCATTCTACAATGACCTAGTTTCTTTCATGACTTCAGGTCCAGTAGTAGTATCAGTATTAGAGGGCGAAAACGCGATTGCTAAGCATCGTGAAATCATGGGTGCGACTAACCCAGCAGAAGCTGCGGAAGGCACTATCCGTAAAGACTTCGCTTCTAGCATCGATGAAAACGCAGTACACGGTTCTGATTCAGCAGAGTCAGCGAAACGTGAAATCGCTTACTTCTTCAGCGAAAACGAAGTATTAGACCGCACTCGTTAATTTTATCTATTGGTTCATAAGTGAACATCAGAGCCAATAACACAAAGCGAGTCTGTTTTTTCAAACTTCGAAAAAACAAAGTAGAAACGGCTAGGCCTTGGGCTTGGCCGTTTTTCATTACTGTTTTATATGCCAATGTTTTATGTACCAAACGGCTTTATGGACTAAGCCTTTTAGATTAAATTACTTGATAAGCTAATAATTATTTTAAAAATTAAAAGTTACTTAATTAAAAGTTACTTTAAGGTTTAATAATCAGCTTAAGGCTCCATAATTATTTCACAGTCGCGCGGTCTACACCTTGGTAAGATGTAGACACAGACAAAAACCATGTAAAGTAGAAATTTAAGTTATAATAAGCCCCTTATTATGTTGTTGTTCCCACAAACGGGGCATATACCATATTTTATAAGCTTTAATTATTTGCTCTAGCTTGTAAGCCATTAGCTAGGACATACAGATATATATAAAGCCTCTTCACGATCCAATGAGATCGTATCTAAAAAACCCACATATCCTATTAGGTTAGTTAAGTCATCATGACCAAAATTCCAATGCAGCCTGCTGACAGTGCGCCAGCCACATTCAATCCTAACGATACTATGCCCGCTAAGACTAATATCCTTGGTATGAGTCAAGAGCAGTTAGGTGACTACTTCAAACAGATTGGTGAAAAGCCTTTTCGTGCCACTCAGGTGATGAAATGGATTTACCAGCATGGGGTAACTGACTTCGCGCAAATGACTAATCTGTCAAAAGGGTTGCGTGAGAAACTAAGCGAAAAAGCATGTGTCGAAACCCCAGAGGTAGTGCATAAAGAATTTAGTGAAGATGGCACTCGTAAGTGGGTGTTTAAAGTTGCTGGTGGCTCATTGGTAGAAACGGTGCTGATTCCAGCGGATGACAGTAAAGTGAATGGCCGCAAGACCCTATGTATCTCATCACAAGTGGGCTGTGCTTTAGACTGTAGCTTCTGTAGTACCGGCAAACAAGGATTTGAACGTGATTTAACCGCGGCTGAGATTATTGGTCAGCTTTGGGTGGCTAACGCCTCTTATATGGAAGGCGTTGACAGCTCTGAATGGCAAAATAATGTAACCAACGTGGTTATGATGGGAATGGGGGAGCCACTGCTTAATTATAAGCCCGTTGTCTCGTCAATGAGTTTGATGTTGTCTGATCATGCCTATGGATTGTCAAAGCGTCGTGTGACGTTATCAACCTCTGGTGTGGTACCGAAGATGTATGACCTTTATAAGGACATCGATGTGGCGTTGGCCATTTCATTACATGCGCCAAATGATGAGCTGCGTAATGAGTTGGTGCCTATCAACAAAAAATATCCATTAAGTGAGTTGATTGCTGCCGCTAAAGCATATGTTCATGATAATAATCCTCGACACAAAAAGCATGTTACTATCGAGTACGTAATGCTGGCGGGTGTTAATGACAGTGATGAGCATGCTCACCAATTGGTGGCATTGTTAGAGGGATTACCGAGTAAGATTAATTTAATCCCGTTCAACCCATTCCCTCATGCGCCTTATGATCGTTCGAGTAACAATCGCATTCATGCGTTTAGTAATATTCTAAACAATGCCGGCTTTGTTTGTACCATTCGACAGACAAGAGGCGATGATATTGATGCCGCTTGTGGTCAATTGGTCGGTCAAGTGGCAGACAGAACCCGCCGCTCAGCCAAATGGCAAGAAAGCATTAAGTCTCGCCAAGCGGAACAATCAGTAAATTAATAGAACTGAGCTTACTTTTGTTGAGTTTTTATACCATAATTTCTCATTAATTGGTCGCTTGCTTGATATTTTATTCTATGATAAAAAAATTAGAGGTTTTAGGTGCAGAAAAGGGCCTAGGCCGTTACAATACGATTCGTGTAGTGTAATATTTAGTAAATGATGACTCATTAGGGACAACCATGACTTGCCTTGCTCAGACCTTTTTAACCGCTGAGCATGTGCATCGGCCAAGATTGCATTCAAAATCTGACTTTGTCCCAGTGAGACATCCAATTTTTGGTGTGGTGGTTGCAATCTCGATGATGGGGTGTCAATCAACCTCCTATCAGGACGCGACACAACGCTCGTATCACACTGAGCAGGCTAATGAGATAGCGTTTATTAGAACCCAAATGGCCGCTCAGTATTTGACATTGAATGAGCTTGATAATGCCAAACGTCAATTAGAAAAAGCATTGTCAGCCAATAAACGTTATGCCCCTGCCTATGATATGATGGGGGTTTTGTTACAAGCGGAAGGCAGTCGGCTAAATATTATTGAAGCCGAATCGTACTTTCGCCAAGCCTTAGTATTACAGCCACAGTTGATGAAAGCACGTAATAATTATGGTGTTTACTTGTCACAACTGGGCCGATACGATGAAGCCATGCATCAGTTTGAAATAGCGGGTGCTGCCCTAGGTTATGAAGGTCGAATTAAGGCCTTAGAGAACTTAGGACTGACTGCACTTAAGAGGGGCGATTATGCTCTAGCCACTGAAACCTTCGTTAGAATTTTAGAGCGTGACCGTAATAATTTAGTGGCTCATTTGGAGCTGATTGATCTATTAATTAGTAACAATCAATTGGTACAGGCAGAGAACTTGTATAAAGAGATGCTGACGCTATTAGAAGAAAGTGCGGTGACCGCCCCTCGAATAATTCGGCAAAGGGCAAAGTTGCGCCTTTAGCGTGACCCGATATAATAAAGTGGTTATAGAGATACTATAATTAAGTATAAAGTAAGTGATCAAGTCAAAAAATATTTTTCGCGACAGCTTTAGCTACCTTACCGCACAGTGAAGAAGCCAAAAAGCTAAAAGTTTGGATTCGTAACCCAGAGGCATCATGGAAATAGATAGAAAAGACCCGTTAACACCTACCATAGATACATCAAATCAAAATGTCGGCTCGTTTGGTAATCGACTTAAGCAAGCACGCATAAATCAAAATCTAACTTTGGATGATGTGGCGGCTGAATTATTTATTTTAACGCGTCATCTCGAAGCGATTGAAGCAGAAGACTTTAAGTCTTTGCCGCAAGCCGCTTTTGCTCGAGGATTCGTGATTAACTATGCTAAGTATCTTGGCCTAGATCCAGACCAAATCGTAGACAGTTTTAACCGTAACTATCCAGATGAGTTGAAAAAGAAGAGTGTCGATGATATCGAGTCTCCTCTCAAGCCGATGGGTACTTTACAGCGTGAAGGAAGACGATCTATTCGTATCAATCCGCTATTGGTATTGGGCGTAATTGGTTTGATTGTTTTGGCTGTATTTCTACTTCGTACCATTTCAAATGCGAAAGATGCCAGTACCGATGAGCAAGATACCAATACCAATGCGGTAGTGGATAACTTGTCAGAAAGCGAACAGTCAGCAGGCGCGGCTGTGAATACTACAGTGGTAAATAGTGGGAATGCTTTAGACAGCTCAGGTTCAGCGTTGGGTTCAGATTCTACTGCTGTGGTCAGTGCGGATAGTGCGACCTTGGATTTCCAATTAAAAGACAATACCCAGCTAACCATTGTTGATGCCACTGGCAAAACCTTATTGACCGGTGAGCAGGCGCGAGGCGGGTATAAGTTGTCAGGCAAACCGCCATTTAAAGTTCAAATTGGCAACGTTTCTAATGTAACTTTAATGCTCAATGGTGAGACGATTAAGTTAAATGACTTTGCCACTAATAACCAAGCTAATTTTAGTTTGGCGCCTTAATTCAATACTATAAAAGTGGCAGTTCAAAGTATTTGTCTTGGTAGACGCTAAACTTTGACTGTCGCTTCGCAGTGCAATATTTTGTTCACCAAATTTCCAGTCAACTGAGAAGTCTTATGTCTACTCCCTCTCCAATTAAACGTCGTGAAACCAAAAAAATCTATGTCGGTGATGTGGCAGTCGGTGGTGATGCCCCTATCAGTGTCCAAAGTATGACCAATACTGACACTTGTGATGTAGAAGCCACAGTAGCACAAATACAGCGTTGTGTTGATGCTGGCGCTGATATGATGCGAGTATCAACCCCTACCATGGATACGGTGGCTGCTTTTGCAGAGATTAAAAAACGAGTGGATATTCCGCTAATTGCAGACGTTCATTTTGACTATAAAATCGCACTTGCAGTGGCTGCTGCAGGGGCAGATTGCCTACGTATTAACCCAGGTAATATCGGGAATGATGCCAAAGTTCGTGAGGTAGTTGCTTGTGCCCGTGATTACAATATTCCTATTCGTATCGGGGTGAATGCCGGTTCTTTAGAAAAAGAGATTCAGCGCAAATATACAGAGCCCACTGGTGAGGCGATGGTTGAATCAGCGATGCGCCATATTGATATCTTAGAGCGTTTAAACTTTGATCAGTATAAAGTGTCAGTAAAGGCCAGTAATGTGTTCCTGACCTTGGATGCTTACCGTCTATTGTCACAGCAAATCGACAACCCTCTACATTTAGGGGTAACAGAAGCGGGTATTTATCGCACAGGTACCGTTAAATCTGCGATTGCGCTAGGTGGCTTATTGCTAGATGGTATCGGCGATACTATTCGTATTTCATTAGCTGCCGAACCAGAAGATGAGATTAAAGTTGGTTTTGATATTCTGAAATCTCTAAATATTCGTGCCAATGGGATTAACTTTATTGCTTGCCCTAGTTGTTCACGTCAAGAGTTTGATGTGATTCGAGTCATGAATGAGCTCGAAGCCCGTTTGGAAGATGTGCGTGTGCCAATGGATGTGTCAGTTATTGGCTGTAAGGTCAATGGACCTGGTGAAGCCAAAGAAGCAGATATTGGGGTAGTGGGTGCTTCTCCCAACTCGCTGGTATATTTGCAAGGTGAAAAGAGCCATCTAATTGATACCACTACGTTAGTAGACAACATTGAAAAAATGGTCAGAGAACGCGTGGCGATTGCTGAACAAAAAGCGGCCAATGAGATATTGCGAGTAGACGGTAGCAATTAAGCGGCAAGCCTTACCAAATTAAGACCAGTAAAATAAAAACAATTGTTTCATTTACGCTGGGTTATCAGCGGAATAAAAAATTATTTGGGCAAATAATATGATTAAGTCAATCAAAGGGTTTAACGACATTCTGCATGTGGCAACCTCTAGCAGTCAGCCAAGCAGCCAATGGCGACGTTTAGAGAACATGTTAAAGGAGGTTCTTGATCAATTTGGGTATGAGGAAATACGTCTTCCTATCGTTGAAGAAACACAGTTATTTGCCCGAGCCATTGGTGATGCGACCGATATCGTCGAAAAAGAGATGTTCAGCTTTACGGATAAGTCTGATCCACCAACGCCATTGACGCTTCGTCCTGAAGGCACTGCAGGGGCGGTTCGTGCTGTCATTGAACATAACTTATTGCGCGGCGATAGTCCTAAGTTTTGGTACATGGGCCCTATGTTCCGTTACGAACAGCCCCAGAAGGGACGTTATCGTCAATTCCATCAGTTGGGGGTAGAAGCTTTCGGCAGTGAGTTGGTTGATGTCGAAGCTGAGCTAATTGCGATGACCCATATGATGTGGAAGCGCTTAGGCATTGATCATGAGCTTACCTTAGAGATTAACAGCTTAGGTGAGTTGGATGAGCGTTTGGCTTATAGAGCCGCCTTAGTTGAGTTTTTGCACAATAAAAAAGACCTATTGGACGAAGACAGTCAGCGCCGATTAACCACCAATCCGCTACGTATCTTAGACAGTAAAGACAAAAACACCCAAGCTATTTTGGAAAATGCGCCTCTATTGGCGGACTTCTTAGGCGAAGAAAGCAAAGCTCATTTCAGTCAATTAAAAACGTACTTAAAAGCATTAGGTATTGAGTATGTGGTCAACCCAAATTTAGTGCGCGGTCTAGACTACTACAATAAGACCGTATTTGAATGGGTAACTGACAAGCTAGGCTCACAGGCGACAGTCTGTGCTGGCGGCCGCTATGATGGCTTAATTGGCCAGCTAAAATCTATTGGTAAATCAGCAGATAAAGCAAAAGCAGTAAAATCAGATCCAGCAGTAGGTTTTGCCATGGGTCTAGAGAGATTGCTACTGTTAGTACAAGCTATTAATCCAATGCCAGAAACGACCTCTTGTGACATCTTTGTGGTGGTTCATCCTGAGCTTTATGCCCAAGGACTGCTCTATGCACAGTCTTTACGAGAAGCACGCTCAGACTTACGTATTAAAATGTCTAGTGCCAATAGCCTAAAGGCACAAATGAAAAAAGCCGATAAGTCAGGGGCTAAATTGACCGTGATTTTAGGGCAAGATGAAATTGAGAATGGCACCATTAGTATTAAAACGATGGAAACAGGCGAACAGGTCAGCCAAGACAAACTATGGCTACACAGCGCTGAGAACTTTAGTTTATAATTCGGAACTTATATTAGAGTAAACGGCTAGCAATACCGCTTTTCTTTGAATATTTGGTAATTAACTTATTAGGTAGATTTATGGCCAAACATCCCATTTCCAATTCACCAGACTTGAATAATTCAAACGGTGATCCGCAGTCAATGGAGAAGCTAAAGCAGGCTGCCGGTTATATTATTGGCGCTATATTGTTGGCCTTGGCAGGTTATTTTGGCTGGACCTATTTCCAAAATTCAGGCATGAAAGAAGATACGGTTGCTGCAGATAAGTATGCGGCCATTGAAAAAACCAACGATGAATTAATGGGTCAGCCAGAAGGCAATGCTGATGTGAGTAAAAAGCTAAATGCTGATATTGATAAGCTAGTGGCCGAACACGGCAATACAGTTTATGCTTGGCAAGCTTTAATGATTAAATCACGTAATGCGGTTGATGCCAATGACATGAAGAATGCGACAGAGGCATTGAAAAAAGCACTAGAGATTGATCTAAAAGATCCAGGTTTACACTCTATAACTCAGCTTCGCTATGCCACGGTATTATTGGCTGATGGTAATGTGGATGAGGCACTTACTCAAGCTTCAAAAGATGTACCAGTAGCCTTTGAAGCCAGTCAGCAAGAACTTTTGGGTGATATCTATTCGGCGAAAAAAGACAAAGAAAAAGCCCTACGTGCTTATCAAAATGCGTGGAGCTTATTGTCTAAGCGTCATGAAGAGCGTCCTTTCTTACGCTTGAAGTTAGAAAACTTAGGTATCAACCCAGAGCCTATTGAGCCTGCTGATCAGATTGTTGACGTAGCGGCATTGCAACAAAGCCAGGATGCTGCTCAAGCCCAAAGTAATGCCGAGCTTGAAGCCGTAGCTGCTGAACTAGCCGGTGGTTCTTCTGAAGGTACTGCTCAGTAAGCCTGTAATAAGAAGCCCGTTACAATAGGCTCGTTACAATAAGTTAGTACAATAAATTGCCTTTTGACTTTTTGTTTATAACCGAATTTGTTATAACATACACAACCATAAGATTAGTACCAAAGATGCCCTACCGGCTTTTTAGGCGCTATGACTTTTAACCTGATTGAGCTGATTCAACTATGTATAACAATAAACCCCAATCTACAGCAGCAAGCGTTATAGCCCAAGCCTCTAAAATTACTATTTTGTGTGCTTCAATTGCTTTGGTTGCGGCATGTGGAAAAACCATTAAGCCCGAAGAGCATAAGCCTACTAAATTGGTTCAACTTGAGCAGTCTGTCAAGGTGGTTGATCCCGTATTTCAAACCTCATTAAGTGACAGATCTAAGCTGGCTGACGTGAACCGTTTTGAAGTAGGTTTTGATGGCAAGCAAGTAGTTGTGGCCTCAGGCTCAGGCAAAGTAGCGAGCTATGATCTAAATGGTCAGGCACTGTGGAGTACTGATTTAAAAGAA
>Ga0208435_100192_pt1 | contig 19474 bp, 14 predicted proteins | sample 24_taG_FD_184097 | JGI IMG/M metagenome (GOLD analysis project Ga0208435, IMG submission 184097) | Marine viral communities from Cariaco Basin, Caribbean Sea - 24_WHOI_OMZ (SPAdes) (version 2) | ecosystem: Environmental > Aquatic > Marine > Oceanic | place: Caribbean Sea: Cariaco Basin...
TCGAGCCCAGGTTGGAGAGCCATATTTTAGTAGTAAATTTTTTGAGTCATCTTTGATTCGATTATGGCATTTGCCAAGACCCTCATCACTTTGATGGGGGTTTTTTTATGGCTGTTGTTTTTGTAAGTGACTTATTATCTAAAGATAACAATTGCTAATAATGAGAGCACATCCTCAAATCAATCAATAGTTATCTAAATAATCATCTAAATGAGGACAAGCTTTAGGGTAAGAAGATTGAGATATGGGCCTGCTCTTTATTTTCTTGAATAACATGGTTATATGCTGACAACTGGTTATCTGCAAAGCTATTGGTAAAGTGCCACATGGTTGCAAATATCACACTTAATAACACTGCCATCACTGTAAGAATCACCCAAAGCGGCGTTTCACTGGTGAGCTTATGCTTAATTTGATCAGGAATTGCCCAAAACGGCGAAAATTCGTTTTTGTTGCCACGTAAATGCTCGATTTCATCGCCCAAGCGTGAGATAAGATAGCGAATCTTTTCAGGGGCCTCTAGGCGATACTTTCCTTGAAATCCTAGCAACATCGCATAGTGATAAACTTCTAATGCCGCTAAACGCTTCTCTCCTTGTTCGCGTAGTCCATCTAAGCGCTCAAAAAACTCATTACCTGCGATTTGTGAGCCAAACAAATCTAACTGCAGAGGATTTAGCTCCCATGCATCTTTTAGAGTCTGAAATTCTGACTCTTGTGACGTCATGATGGTTTCATCAATCAACGCACAATACGCGTACTTTGCTTCATGGATGTCTTCTGATAAAAAGCCTTTTTTACGGGCATTCATTTCAAACTTGTCTAAAAAATCATAGATTTTTTGACGAAAATGGCGAGGTTCAGTGCTGAAATAATGATTGCGTAATAAAAACACCAAGTAAAAACCGTCATACATAGTATCAACCAGCGACTGACTGCTGATACGTCTATTAAGTCCTGCGGTTGGAACTTTTGAGGCAACTTCGCCTGAATCTAACAAAGAAGGTGCTGAACCCATTGAATTATTCCCGAGCATGATTGTTCCTAATACATATTATTTTTAAAGTCCGCTTAAAAAAATCATTTAAAAAAAGCGACTTAAAAACCATTTAAAAATACCTAAAAAAACTACTGTACGATAGCCATCAACTCAGTTTTTAAATCATCAAAACCATTTGGTACATAAATACAGATGGATTCAGATCTAATCATCTCGTCATACAGCTCGCCTACTGGCTCAATAGTGAAATAACTAAAGCCCGGTCTGATAGGAATAGCACTTGGCACTTGCGAGACATGTGAAATCGGCGAGCCCGGTAGCGCAGATAGGACTCGTTTCTCCACAGCATCTGGCGTCGCAATTTTAAAGCGTCTTGGCACCAAATCTATCAACTCATGCATTGGTAGCGATGAGCTAACAGATAAATATAGCTGCGAGTTACGCGTGATTTTGTCACTGCTCAGGTCTCCCATGTAGTATGAGTGTTTGTTTTGACGTAAAGGAATGGAGATAAAATTACTGGCAATAACGGTATTGAGTAGCTCACGGATGATGCCAATGATACTGGTAAACGAATCATTGATATTATTATGGTGATAATGCGGTAAGTCGCCTACCTTATATAATGAGCTGAAAGTCGCCAATTGACTGGCAACATTTAGGAGTGCTTCATACAGCCGTTCTGGGTGTAATTTCGCATTATTGTATAAATGACTCAATTGTGAATAAGCCGTATTTAAAGTATGTAATAACCAAAAAGATGCGATATCCGATGAGCGAAATTCTAACAAATCATTATTAGAGTGGCGATGGTGATCATAGAGCGAGCTTGACTTAGTATTAATCATCGTCATCAAGCGATAGAGCTGATTGAGTAGCGCAGAATTGCTCATAATATGGACGCTAGGCACTATATAGTCTTCATCTAACTGATAGATACCTTGCGTACTGCGCGTCAGCTTAGCAATCAAGATAGAAAGCGTATCTTGACTCGGTACTTGCGCTGTATGGCTCAATTGCACGCTTGGTGATAGCTTTAGAATATCAATAACAGCTTCTGCACCCTGAGTATATAAATCATGGGCTTCGATACTATCTCTTATATAACGGGCGGGATTATCGCTATGCTCTGTCTGTATATTACTGCCACTACCCTGAACAATCTCTAGGCTTAAAAATACATACACCTCATCGCCGTTATCTTGGCTATCCAACCTCACTGCTTTAGGCAGCGCATCCGTACGCGGCGCTTGATATATCGTGCCATCGGGCAAGACTGCATAGATGCTCTCAAAGCTTAAGATATTACTTTCTAGAAGCTGGCTATCGATTTGCACATCAGCGATACCATAAGCGTAAGGATGCACGAGCATCATACTGAGCGCGCGCTGCGAGTTATGATAAGTGTCTTGAATCTGAAAATGCTGAGGTCTTAAAAATAAACCTTCGCCCCATAATACTCTGTTTTTACTCAAGACCATCTCCTACGCGCAACCAACCAGTGGCTGTTGATAATATTTAAGTTTAATAGCAAAAATGGGTGCCAATTCTGGGATGATGCCTTCTTTGATATTCACATCACATGCACCTACATTCAAGGTTAACGGCTTTTCAAAGTCGATACTACTGATAGGAATCAATAGCTGTGAGCGCTTCTTGGTGTATCTTAGCCCCACTTTAATAGCAATAAAGCGCGCCTCCTGCGGAACATTCAGCTTCAGCGCTGTTTGACGACTGGGAATGACACTCACCTCTTTAGTCGCCATCTCTAGCAGTTCTGAAAACTGACTCTCATCTTCTAAGAAGGCGATATGAGCAATACTAGCGGTGCCTTGCTTTTGACGACCCGCATTTGCATCGGCGCTCGGAAGTATCTGTAAGCTAATAGTTTGACGTTTTAACTGCGTTTGTAACGCTTGCTGTTCTGCATTCATCGCACTGAGCTGTTGTTGCTGCTGCTCAAGTTGAGCTTTAAGCTTTTCTAAATCAGTATTAGTGCTCATGTTTGCATTAACATCGACAATTTTCTTACTTATACTTTCCTCATAAAGCTGCTTATCAGATTGATAATTGTTTACTAATGCAGTTGACTGATTAGGTTGTAATGTTTGGTTCAATTGACTCATTCCATCACTACCGCAACCAACCAACCCTATACTTAATAGACAAAAAGATATTGCTTTCAATGAAAAATCTACCATACAACTGCCCATATATAAAATTATAATAATCATTGATAGCCATTATTGGCTGGTTAAAATCTCAGCCATTTGAGGGCGACCGAGCACCCCAGGTTTACGTAGCTCAACATGCCCTAAATCCATCATGCGCCAGTCACCACCCCATACTAGCCCTGCCGATTTTGCCACTTTACCATATAACTTATAGCCCTGCATCGCCCATGGATCTTTTTCGGTAATGACAATCTTACCGTTTCGAATAAAAGCACTATCTCCTGCTAGACCAAACTGATGATAACTCTTATAAGAGCCAGCCTTCGTCACGTGCGACCCTTGCTTCAATAGTTTTGCTTGTCGACTAGGGCTACGATACCCCTCTAACAACACCATATCATAGCCATATTGTTCACTCATAACCTTATAAATAGTCAACATTCGCTGAACAAATTCAGAATTCATTTTATTCCAATTACGGTCAGCATTCTTGATATTAATATGACCGTTTGTGATATGTGAGGCCAATATATCGCCTGAGTAGCCAGTAGTATGATCTTGAACACTTAAATCCGATAGATCAGGCTCAGGTAACATAAGCGGTCTCGTTGACGATGCATCACTTGCCGTTTCAGGCCAATAGCCTGCTTCCATTTGAGTAGCTTGATAACTGGCAATCTCCGCTTCAAGCTCAGCAAACAGCTCTGCTGGTGGTGATGGCGGTGGGTGCAGCTGCTCCCCGATTAATAGTTGATTGATTTGTGCGTTGGCGGTGTTTGGTGCATCACTTTGAGTGCGATAAACCTCAAGGGAGTTATGCGTCACTAGGAAATAACAAAGCACTGTCGTTGCTACGATGACTAAGATGGATAAGATTGGTATTACCGCCGCACTGACATTCGAGACTTTCATGTTCGATGATTTAATATTCAAAAATCTACGCTCAATCTTAGGTTTAATATTAGTTATTACTTGGGGCTTGAGTACAAAATATCTGGCTTTTAGCACCCATAAGTACTGAAAAGCGTTATCAGCTTTTTGATAAACACGACCATATAGCTGACGATCAAATAGCATGACCATCACTACAATAGAAATAAGCGTAAATATCGTGGTTATCAGATAGATCATAAGATTAAATACATCACTACATCAGACTCTTAAAACACGCAATAAGCAGAAAAACATACCTAATATCCATTATTGACTGCTTATTTCCAGCAAAACTGCTCGCTATTATATAGCTAAAAACATGGTTTTTCCTAAAATAACCAGACTTAATTACAGTATTTTATAACATCCTTAAAAATTGACTAGAAACTATATGTCAAAAATAAAAACAAACCAAAGTAGATAAATATAGTAGCCATAGTGAGTGAAATATCATAAACTGCCTCTCATCTATTTGTTCGACCAGAGGTATCGCAAGTGCATTCTAGAAAACTATTAAGCTATGTAATATATACTTCTAGCGTTGTGCTTCTTGTTTACTTGCTAATGACTTGGATGTATTTTAAAGACAATACCTTACAGGTTACTACCCCTAGACTATTGCTTTGGTTTATCATTCTTCCATTATCTTTGTTTGTTTTTATATTGATAACCAGACGACATCGAAAAAACTTGGACAATAATAAAACTGAAATCCCGCTTATCACTGACCAAGAAACAGAAAAAGAGCCTATAAAATCCTATCAATTGTTTATCAATGCTAGTATTTGCCTGCCGGAGGGAAGTAGTTGGTCTGAGATAGTAGATAACAAGGACGACCTTACTGTTTTAAGTGAAGACTTATCTGACTTCGATGGTTTACCGATTCTAGTCAAACCTATAGAGAGTGTGATAACCGAACAATATCCTTTATATCATTATCAAGATAGCAGTAATTTTGCCAGTCATGAGCTTGAAGTCGATGCCGATGCCGATGCCGATGCCGACAACTATGCCAGTTATGACGAATCAGATACCTACGACGATGAGGAAGAGCGACCGCAATCTTCAGATGAGTTGACCTTGCGTTTGTGTGCCTTGGTTAGTGAGCAGCTGCTACTGAACAATGATTTCCTCTCGCTACTCGCCCAACATTTCGCTTATCTTGAACAAGATGATGATGAGCCAAATTCAGGCATTCATATTCATCCTGATTGGCAGCCGCATTATATCGCAGGTGCTAATAACCGTAATAACAGCAGTGAAACGAATGATGAAGAGTCACGTAATGACTTGCCTGCCCAAACCCTATCTCAGCTGTCTATTTACTTGTGTATCCCAAGCCTCGCTGACACTGATTTTCTGCTACGTTTTATCAAACAGCAGTTAGCCGATTATGGTATAGCAGAATCGTTACTCGCGATCACTCTGATTTTTGCTGACGATGAATCCTATCAGCCGCTCGACTTTATCGATGAACATCTTATTACGCTCGCTAAAGCGGCTGTCCCTAAAACTTGTTTACTGATGAATGTAGACTGCCAAATTTATGAAGCATGGTTGGAGTCGTGGCTATATGAAACTGCGCTCGATAATACGATACCAACCGAAGCGGGAACCTCGTTATTTTTTTCTAATAAAGCTGCTCATGAAGCTCTTAATTTAGAAAGTGATAGCTATTTTTTATTGACTAAGATTCCTAACCATACTCTCAGTCAGACAGATAATACTGCAAGTATTGATTCCAACTCTTCTCAGTCTAATCCTTCACAGCTCGAGACTCGCCAGCACTACGCGAAAAACCTACGAAAGATAAAGTACTTATTACTAAATGGTACGTCGGCTACAACGGCCGTTGACAAACGTAAAATGAAAACCATAGAAAGCCAAAATCTTGAGCCTATTGCTAATACATCAACCATCAAAGCCATAACCTCTAAAAACAATATAAACGCTATAACAGACATTAATCCATTAAAACAGCCTTATGACTTGTCTTTATTTATGACATTTATCGACTCATTAGTAAAGAAAGACATACTAGTAAACGAGCATCATTTAGGGCATTATATGCTATCAAACCTATGGTTAAAGACATTCATAAGCTTATCTTTATTGGTTTCCCAAGCTAATTCAGACGAACAAGAGTCAGGACTATCATTTTTAATAACCAAACATAAGCATGACTGTATATTATGGCTACAAAATTCTTCTGAAGCGTCTTAGGCGTATTTTTATTCGTTGCCTGACATCATAGTCACCGTTTACCCTGACCCGATAACCCCTTATTATTTCAAGATTACATTAGGTAGCAAGTATGTTTGCAAGATTTTTTCATCTTATTTACCACCCGAGAGTGTTATTAATCTTAGGGGTTATCGTCGCTTTGGTCTTACTTTACGATTATGTGCCGCTTAAAACCTTCATCGTCATTCTTAGTATTGCCGTAACTACTGCTCTGCTTGCCACCTTAGGTTACTATTTTTGGAAAAAACGCAGACTTGCCTCGGCAGAACTGGCCAATTTAGTAGAAGACAATGGCGATGAGCATAATAAAAACACTATCGCTAAAGATGAAAATGCACAAGAAGTGCAAGCATTACGTCAGCAAATGCAAGACGCCATTAAAACCATTCGTAAATCGAAAATCGGTGATCAAACCGGTAAAGCAGCGTTATATGAGCTGCCATGGTATATGGTCATCGGCAATCCAGCAGCTGGTAAAAGCTCGGCAGTGCTGCACTCTGGGTTAAAGTTTCCATTTATGGAGCAAACCAACAAGCTTTCAGTCAAAGGCGTGGGTGGTACGCGTAATTGCGATTGGTTTTTTTCTACTGAAGGGATTCTACTTGATACCGCAGGGCGTTATTCTGCTTATGAAGACGACCGTTCAGAATGGCTGTCATTCTTAAACCTACTGAAAAAGAACCGCCCCAAGGCCCCTATTAATGGCATTATCATTGCCGTTAGCATCGCAGAATTGACTAAAAATGAGCCTAGCTATGCGCTGGATTTGGCTAAAAACTTACGAAGTCGTGTGCAGGATTTGACCGAACAATTAGAAGTTTATGCCCCTGTTTATGTGGTATTTACCAAGATGGATCTGGTATCAGGATTTCGTTATTTCTTTCATGATTATGAGCAAGAGGATCGCGGGCAAGTATGGGGGGCAACCATTCCTTATCCAGAAGACCCCGACAACATCAATATTACAGATGTTTTTGAAGAGCATTTTGGCGTATTGGTAAATGGTCTAAAAGACTTAAGCACCACCAAACTGTCGTTACGCCATCAGCGTACTGTCTCACCCAGTTTGATGACATTTCCAATGGAGTTTCAGTCATTGCGTCCTATGATAAGAACGCTCATGCACGCTCTGTTTGAAGACAATCCTTTTCAATTTAAGCCGATATTGCGTGGTTTCTATTTCACCAGTGCGCTACAAGAAGGTCAAGTTAGCAGTCAAATGACGCTACAAATGGTACAAAATTTTGATTTACAGCCACCGGCCGTTCCCCTTAATTCTCAGCAAACAAATGCAGATAAGCCTTATTTTTTAAACGATCTTTTTTCCAAGGTTATCTTAAAAGACAAACATTTGGTTAAGCAGCACAAGAACCGTGATAAACGTAGCCATCGCGCCCTTGCAACCTTAGCATCGGTCGTGGTGCTCTGTGCGGCGGCTGGGCTATGGACATGGTCATATGCCAATAATAAACAGCTGACTGAACGGGTAGCAGCAGATTTACAACAAGTTGCTCAAATCCAAAAAAATTCAAACGGTGATTTGCAGTCACAACTGGAGTCACTCAGTATTTTACAAAGTCGCATAGAGCAGCTTGAAGAGTACGAAAATGGTCACCCTCTCTCGTTAAGTTTTGGCTTATATCAAGGCGACAAGCTCAAAGAAAAACTTTTATCAGAATACTACAACGGTATTGGCATCATTGTCTTAGCGCCTACCAAACAAAATATAGAAAAATTCCTCACTGAGGTCAATGCCAATACGGCACAACTATCTGTTAAAGAGCCAGAGGCGCAAGAAAGTGAGTCTGCAACTGGCAATACTGATACCTATATCCAATCAGATCCTACCGATGTTGAAGATGCTTACAATGCGCTCAAAGCCTATTTGATGCTGAGCAATCACGATCATTTAGAAACCAGCCATTTGAGCGATCAGATGACGCGCTTTTGGCGTACTTGGCTTGAAGCCAATCGCGCAGATATGCCACGCGATAAAATGATTCGACAAGCCGAGCGGATTTTAAGTTTTAGCTTGGCTCATATTAACGACCCAAGCTTTCCTTTGATTCAAAACGACTTAGGATTGATTGATAAAACCCGTATGAATTTATCTAAAGTCAGTAAAGGCCAGCCTGCACGTGAGCGTGTTTATTCCGAGATAAAAATGCGCTCATCAGCACGCTTTCCAGCAGTGACGGTGGCACAGATTACTCAAAACACAGGCAACGAAGCATTACTAGGTAGCTATGTAATTTCTGGCACCTTTACCAAGCAAGCATGGGAATCCTTTATCAGTGATGAAATCGATAAAGCGGCGACCAATAAGATGGTGGCTGACGATTGGGTATTGGCAACCAGCAGCCAAAATGACTTGACCTTGACCGGTAGTCCTGAACAAATACGCCAATATTTGGTCAGTCGCTATAAGCAGGAATATATCAGCGAATGGAAGCGGTTTTTATCACAAGTCTATATTCGTGACAGTAAAGGCTTTGACGATCATGCAGTACTATTAAATCAGCTGTCCAATGCCACAGAATCTCCCTTAAAGACTTTATTTGAAACCGTTGATCGCCAGACCCAATGGGATAATAAATCTACAAGCTCGTCCTCAGCTGATGGCGCGCAATCTCGGCGCTCATTTGTAACTTGGTTTAAGCAAACTATTCTTCGTCAAAGCCCAGCGGAGCTCCGTCAGGCCGAAGCCATGATGGGTAATAACCAATCAAGCCCGAATGCTACTGTGATACCCGCAAGTTCAGGCTTGATTGCGCAAGAGTTTTCCGCTATTCACAATTTGGTCACGCCAAGAGAAGACAACCAAAACCTGTCTTTATTGGATAATTATTTGGCAAGCTTGGGTCATATTAGAACCCGCTTTAATAATATCGCTCGTAGTGATGATATTGGTCCCGATGCATTGTTGTTTGCCTCACAGACTTTAAGCCCCGAAGGCTCAGAGCTTACCAAGTCTTTACAGATACTAGATGAACAGATACTCAGTCAAGCCAACTCTGAGATGAAGCAATTGGTACGCCCATTATTGAGTGAGTCCCTTACGCGCTCATTTAATATGCTTTTAAAGCCTACCAAAGATGAGATTAATAAAGTTTGGCAAGCACAAGTATATAAGCCTTTTCTTGACAATTTGGGCAATAAATATCCGTTTACTGCCAATGCCAATTTAGAAGCCACGCCTGCTGAGATTGGGCAGTTTTTTGGCGAGGATGGCTATGTAGCAAAATTCGTCAATGAAACCTTGTCGCCCTTTATCATTCGCCGCGGTGATCAGATATCTAGTAAAATTTGGAACGGTGCAGGTTTGGGACTCAGTCCAAAGTTTGTGGCTGATTTTGGTCGCTATTTCGTCAATTATACCGGTGGTAATGGCAGCGGTACGGCAGGCGCCACAGGTGCTAATGGGGCCTCGAATCAAACCACCTTTCAGATTATGCCATTGCCGGTCAGTGGCTTAACAGAATATACCATCGTCGTTGATGGTCAGCAGCTGCGTTATCGCATGGGCACCCAAGCGTGGACGACATTTGTATGGCCAAATCCTAGTAGCCAGCCAGGTGCCAGTATTAGAGCCAAGGATTATGATGGCAAAGACTATACTGTCTTTGAAGAGGCTGGCAGCTTTGGGGTAGAGCGTCTTATCAATAGTGCGCGGCGCACCGAGCTTGGTGACAACATCTTTGAGATGGCATGGTCAGGTGATGGTATCACTATCTCCGTACGCTTTAGGATTATCAGTGGCAATAGCAGCACCGCCAGTCAAGGTCGCTCAAGCAATCCTTTTACTGGTATGAAACTGCCTAACGAAGTGATTGGTCTGGGTGTTACACGTACCGCAAAGCCTACAACGGCAGCATCCAATAGTGGTAATACCAATGAGCGTGATGCAAACGCTCAAAACCAACCCTCGAGTAGCTCGCCACGCACAAACACCACACCGCAAAATCCGAATGCTAATGAACGTGCGGCTAATGGTGTAGCTACCTCTGCAAATACAAGCAATGATGATGCCAATGAAGCGTCTCATTTAAATACTCCTGCTAGCGATGCTAATGCCAGCTCTGAGCCGCAGGAGCAAAACCCATGACTTCTGAATCATTACCATTGGTATATTTCGGCAAACTGCCTGCACGTGGAGACTTTGTTCGTGCGCGCAGTCATATCAACGAAACCAATGATATAGACACTTGGGTCAGTCAAGCATTGACGGCATCCGAATATTTATTACCGAAAGCCTTATTGCCAAAAGATGTATTAACTGAGCATTCATTAGAGACAAACCCTTTAAAAAACGGCGCTATAAAAGAAAACACAGCGCTATATTTCAGTCACATCGATACTACGGCTAATAAAATCGTCACAGGTGTATTGATACCCAGTCACGATAGCAATCAACGCCGCTACCCCTTAATTGGCTTTGGTCTGATGTATCACGATAAACCTAAAAGTTGGATGAATTATGTGCCGATTAAATCTCTGTCTTTATGGGACGATGTATATGACGCCTTAATTAGCGCTAAGTCTCAAACTGACACTGCCAAAGTAATAGAAGATTTAAATAATTGCTCACTGGCTATCGATCAAAATGCCAGTACCCACTATTACAACTTCATTAATACGACCACCCTACAAGATATCGCAGGCTTAATGGGTATCGATAAAGCGCATTTAATACAACAAATTATTGCCACTGGTTTATTATTTTTACCAACTTATTCTAAAGGCTTTTATGGCCTAAACAAATCCCGCTGAAAGAGCCACTGCTATATATATGGCGACCTTTTGGCATGACCTGATTCATGGGTTTTATCAGCCTCATCAATTACAGCTTAATACCTATCTTTATCGAACCTCTGAGCATTACCAGCTGTTATTGAGCTTTACCGAACCAGATAGCCAGCTACTTTCTCAACTATTAACGCATAAGAACATCTTACCTGCTGACTGGGTCTCGATTGGGGATAGTGGTTGGACACAAAGCTATATCGATGAGGACATTGGTTTGACTCGATTCAACAAAATATTATTGCAAGACGATCTGTATTTGTATGACACCAGACAATTATTTAAGCAAATATTTTTAGCACAATAAGGCTTATTGTCTATTTTTCCTATTTATACACCTGATAAACATTGAAGTAAAAAAGGGTACTGCCATGCTAACTCGTTTCTCAATCAAGAATTCTAGGCTAATAGGAAGTAGAAAAAACCTATTATTGGCAGCAATCATTACCTTATCTATGAGCGCGATGGTCTTTGCTGCTCAAGATACCCTACCTAACGACCAAGATGTGCCTGTGGTCATAAAAGGCGTCGTTGCCACGAGTTCAGATAAGCAGCAGCTTCTTGATAAGCTCAAGGCTCAGTACCCTGATAAACCCGTTAGAGATGAAATTGAGGTGCGCTCAAATATCAACATACCGACCAATTGGCAGCAAGTAGCCACTGCCATTATTGATAGCGACATAGCCAATATACGCCAAGGTCGGATAGATATTAATGGTACGACTATTAGCCTACATGGCAAGGTCAGCAGCCTTGAACAAAAACAAGCTATCCAAAACCGTATTCATACGCGTTTGACCGATCTTTATCAATTAGAAAATCAGCTGGTTGTCACTCAAGGCGAACAACAGCTCATAGATGAGACCCTAGGCAATCGTATCGTTGAGTTTGAATCAGGAAGTGCCAACTTAACCCCAATGGGTCTTGGCATCCTAGATGATATGGCAGGGGTATTACAGCGGGTCGGTGATAAACCCGTAACTATCACCGGACATACAGACAATGTCGGTAATTCTGGTGGCAATTTAACACTATCGAATCAGCGTGCTGAAGCGGTGAAACAGTATCTGATCGGTCGCAATATCGATGCTGCTCGCCTGAGTACGACTGGCAAGGGGGATTTAGACCCTATTGCTAGCAATGATAATGAAGAAGGACGCACGCGTAATCGGCGTATCGAATTTACCCTTGCTGAGTAACCTTTATTTACTAGTAACCATTATCAGTGATAACTCACTCTGAATGATAAAACTTGGCAATTTATACGCTTCATAGCTCTGCTTTACATTGCTTAATAAAATGGGACAACAACCATGCTACGTTTGCTCAATACGGCGCTACCCATGCATCTTGATAGGCTCTATGCCAGTGAAGGCAGTAGCCAAGCCCCTTATGCCAGTGCCAAACAAGATATTACTGTTCATCAAACGTGGCAAGATGAATTGCTCAATGCCGAGTATGAGACAGCTATCATTGAGCGCTTAAATCCTAATAGCGGTTATCAGGATCAGCAGCATGGTATCGACACTTATGTACTACAGGTCTACATTCATGAAGGTCATCATTTACCCTTCTCTTCTTGCACGGCTTTAATTGGTAGTCCTTTAACCTTATGCTTTGATACGCCGAATGGCAGCAGCTATCGCCATCTATATCTAACCGCTATTTGTCAATTGGATCATGATGGCAGCTATGGGTATTACCGCCTACTCGCCCAGCCTATTACTTATCGTTTGCATCAACATTTAAGCAGCCATATAGATACTGAAACTTCTGTCCAAACGATGGTCGCACAGCGCACAGCGGCGCTAGACATAGAAGTCATCGATGACAGTACTAGTAATGAAGATGCAAGCTGGACACCTGCACGTATGACCCAATGGCAAATAAGTGATTGGACACATATTTGTGAGCGGCTCTCGCGTCAAGGTTTAACCGCTTACCTGCGTCATCAGCAAACTTTTGAGCACCGCCCGCCAAAGCTGATCATAACCTCAGCGTATCCAAGCGATGGTGATAACATCAGTCAGAATATAGGCCCACTGCGTTACCAGCAAGTACTACATGATCGTGTTCATGCGCCTGTCTTAACAATCAGTGAGCATGTTACGGTACAACCTGATTCTGTCATCATGCAACGCTTCAATGCCGCAAAGGTTGCACACCCTACTCAAACGGCCGAGATTATTTTTGGCGATGACAACCGTAAGCAAAATAATGGCAACGACAATACGCTGATTTTAGACAGCCCTGCCGCCTTTGCTCCAGTGACGGATACCGAAGCCGTAAACGAGGCGGCTATTATCGCAAACAGCCATCAAAGTCAGTATAGTGTCTATCATGCTCTTAGCCATGCTACAGATTTGAATATCGCTGACACCTTTGTATTAGCCGAGCATAGCGCGCTGAATCAGCATTACCGCACCACTCATATCGTACATTTAGCACGTAATAGCCTCGCTCATATGACAGGATTAACAAATAGCCGCCGCCATTATCAGCGTTACGCCTCTTCTTTAGAGGCTGGCACTCACCTAACCCAACTTAGATTAATCACTGCTGATACCCCTTGGGTCGGTCAGCTCTATAGTAGGCATGCGTTGCCACCGATGACGGGCATCACTGAAATGCAAAATGAGATTGATAGCCGTAATCATATGACACCGACTAAAAGCTATTTATTAGATAGCCCCGCCCAAGCAATCAATCGACTAGAGGCACAAGCAGGTGCTAATTACGGCAGTCACTTCACCCATAGGGCTGATGACCAAACCCTCATGCAGTCTATCGGTGATGGTGAACATTTAATTAATATTGGCAGCTTATTGTCGTCTACGCGCCCAAGTCTATTTGCCACTGACAATGAACAAGCGGTCGAAAGCGGTTATCGCAACACGGGTAACGACCTATCTGAATGGGTGACTGATCATCGTACAGAGCGAGCTTACTCTCAGCTAAAAGTAGCCAGTGCTGGGATATCTGCCAGTCTAAAAATGGGGGTTATCAATCCATCAGACACAGCCAAACGTCAAGGTATCAATGCGGCCACCAATGCCCAAATCAATATCAAATCGGGTGGAGCCTTAGCCCTTTCCACTCAACCGCAAACCCACGCACAAACTGGACAACATAATTACCAACACCATACCCCGACCCTCACCCAAACTGGTCTTGGCGGTCAGCACTTAGCGGAGCGTTTAACGCAGCTAGCAACGGGACTTGGCAGACAAGTGAATGACCATAAGGCGATTAAAACCCAGCTTGAGACTATTGCAGAAGAACAGCAAACCAAAACCCATCAAACAACGCCATTCACGCTGATTGATAGTGCGGCTGATACCGGCTATGTTAGTGATGACCTACTCATTCACCGGTCAATGGGCGAGATGATAATGACCACGCAGCAAGATATGATAATCAGTAGTGGTGATAGCCATAACCAAGTCAGCAGCGAGTCACTCAATATAATAGCGGATGGTCAATTTAGCATGACCAATGCGAAAGAAAATATCACCCTTTCTGCGCACACAGGAAAACTGGAAGCGACGGCAAAGCAGGATGTGAATATCGCCTCCTCGACCAAAGAGGTTGAGATAGTGGCAACGAATAAGATTACGCTGACGGTTGGTGGTGCAAGTATTACTTTGGATGGCGCAAATATTACGATAGCGGCTAAGCAGTTTACGGAGAAGGCTGGTAAGCATAGTAAGGCTGGGGGCGGAGTTGATAGTAGTTATTTATCGCGCCTACCTTTTGATAAGCTGCTAGAAAAGGAATTCTTTGATGAGCAGGTCCAGTTGGTTGACCCCATGGGTAATCCATTACCTGATTTAGACTACTTATTAACGGGCAAGAATATAAATATTAAAGCGAAATCAGATATTGAAGGTAAGACGCCTCGCGTAGACTCGGGTGATAAAGAGGATGAACTAAAGGTAAAACTAGTTTGGTCTAAGTTTAATAAGAAAAACAATAAATAAGGAAAAATTATGGTAACCAAAGCAAAGGCTAAAACCAATACAACTTTAAATAGCTGTTTGCCAACGACATGTACCTGTGAAGAGTTATGGTCTGTCTCTCAACAGTTCTGCCTAAAACGCTTGAGTGAGGAAGTATCAGCAAACTCTTACAATTTTGTAGATAGTTATAGTGTAAGAGCAAGACGAATAGCAGGTACTTATGCAAGGTTTTATTTGGAAACTGAAGAAAATGGTAATTCAAGTAAAAAAGGTCGCTTTTATTGGATGGCGCTCGGGGCCTTTGCGAGCAAAACTGTAGCTTGTACGCTAGAGCATTGGACACTGACATCAACTAAGCATGGCATTGTCGTTACTGCTAGTGATTGGTTTGGCCAAGGCAATTTTTGGCTGTTCCAAGATATCGCAGGATGGCATCATTATTATAGTAGATTTGGATCAACAGTTTTTTTCAACTGTATAGATAAGCGCAATACAAGTACGCTCGTTCCTGAAATAAAATCAGCTATTGATAAAGCAGACTGGGCAGCAGAATCTTTACCCAAAATTAATAATCTCAGAAGCAACGAATTTATAAAAAAAGGCTTTGATGAAGTTAAGAAGTTCGAGAATGCTCGTCTCAAAAACAATAAACTAAAAGCTCAATACCAAAATTTATTAATTATAGCTGAACATGAACAAGGTGAGATTTTACAGCCTCTAATATACGAAGGCTGGAGAAACAGGCGTGAAATCGATTCAATGGGAATGTTTAGTTGGCTTGCACCTAATGTTGCCTTGTTTTTTACTAGTGATTGCTCTACTAACACTGAAAGATATATCTCACATGCGCCTGAGGGTACTGTAGTTTATGATTATGACAGTCGTATGACATGGATCAATCAGGTTGCTAAAAAATTTCATGGCTTGATGCAAACTGAAACTACCTATATGGAGACACAGCTGCGAACCATGGCAGGCTGGTACAACAAGGCAGACCGTTGGGTCAATTTTAATTAGATAAGTAGATGAGTATGTTTAAACAATTAACTTATTTTATTTTTTATATCTCCATTATTTTAACGGCTACTTCTTGCCAAGCCGAACCAGAGGTCACTATGCCTGATAAACCGTTAGAGATTGTTTTAAATACAACTGCAAAAGCATTGTATGAGAGCAATCCTGAATATACAGCGTTTCAAGAAAACGATGCTCAGCCTATGGGAGTTACGTTTCAAGGCTATAACTTTCCTACTTCTAACATGGCAACCACCACCTTTATTTATCCTAATGGGCAAATAACTTTAAATAATGTCGTTACGGTTATGGGGTTAGATAACCTCAAAGATAATGACCGTTCTTTAGAGTTTCTTTCCATATCTTTTTTTCTTCGTGATGAAAGTAATAATATTACTGACGAAAAAGCCTACGATCAAACTATGACTTTATTTGATGAGCTTGAGAATAAAGGATGGGTTTTTAATTATAGTATTGGATCTCCACGTCTTTTTAAACAAGACAGCTTTGATTTTACAATTGCGGATCATACAAGCGATTTAAATTTAGACTTTACTTACCCTCTCACCTTTGAAGAATGGATGCAACTAGATGATATACATACATGGCAACTACGCCATGGTACAGATGTTTTTATGGATATACGTTACAACAGGCAAACCGACCCTGCCACAAACAACCGATATTATTTGATGGACTTAGATATTCTTAGTGAAAAAGAGTTATTGCAACAGATGGTAGACTCCGTAAACAGAAATAGTTGGGATCAATACTATCCAGAAGAATACAAGGATTTACCGCTAGCAAGATTACAATCAGAGACCCAAGCATTAGAGATGGGCTTAAACATTCAACAAGATCAGCCCGACTACACCCTACCCCTTGTACTAGAGAAGACAGGTATTGATACCAGTAAGTTTGTATCTATTGATCCCTATAAAATAACTTACGAAGAGTTTATCAAGCGTCAGGAAGCTGGCGAAGATATGACGCCCTACTACGAAAACCAGCCCACAGCTAAACCTGAAATTACTAGTCAAGCCAAAGGGCGTTGCCCAGCCAATCAGCCTTGCCCTAAATCAGGCTACTGGTTCACCTTAGCTAAAGCAGATAGCAGAGCTTACTTTAAACAGGGCGACATCATGCCTGATTACCCTAACAATAATTGGGGCGAGGTTATTTGGCAGTTTGACGGTGAAGAAGGGTAGGTATGTTGCATTATTAATCGATAAGACTAAGGCAGGTTTTGGGTTATGTTTAAACAAGCTTTTACTACTCTCTTTTGTTTTAGCTTTCTTTTTTTAACTAATGCTTGCCAAGCAGAGAAAGATGTTGTTATGCCTGACAAACCTCTAGAAATTGCTTTGAATATGACTTCCAAAGAGTTATATGATGCCAATTCAGAATTTAAAGATTTTCAAAAATTTACGAGAGGGCCGATTGGAAGAGATCGAAAGGGCTTTGATTTTCCTAATGGTAGTACAGTTACTGCTAAGTTTAACTATCCTAACGGTCAATTAGATTTAAACAATATTAGCTTTGTCAATGTGATGGATGATACTCGAGTAGAGAGTTACCGTCTACCTAGTTTTACTATTGCTACCTTCCTGCGTGGTACTGACCCAAAAAACATCACAGATAAAGAAGCTTACGAGCAAGTACAAAGGATCTTTGACCCCTGCCGTCAAATCCGTACAGTTAAACTTGGGAGATTTTAATTACGCAGCCTGACGATAATAGTCAAACCACACCTGTCTTGGTGATTTATAGCCCAAGCCCTTTTGAATTCTAGTTTGGTTGTAGTACAGCTCGATATATCTAATGATATCGGTAATGGCGGCAAATCTGGTCTTATAGTCCTGATGATATACCAGCTCATTCTTCAGAACACCCCAAAAGCTTTCTATTGGCGCATTATCAAAGCAGTTGCCTTTACCAATCATCGAGCCTATAAACTGGTGGCACTTAATGATCTTGTGGTATGCATGGCTACAGTATTGACTGCCTCTATCGGAGTGTACAACTAGCCCTTTATTTGGCCTCTTATTCTTTATGGCCATGTTCAATGCTTTACAGACCAAATCAGCGGTCATGCGCTTATTGATCGCATAGCCGACCAGCTCTTTGGTATATAAGTCTTTGACTCCAGCTAAGTACAGCCAACCCTCATCTGTCCAAATATAAGTGATGTCACTGACCCAAGCCTCATTAGGGCGATTGGCATTAAATTTCTGTTCTAGACGGTTTGGATAGATAAGCTTGTTATGGTTTGAGTTGGTGGTGACTTTAAAGCGTTTATGGCGACGGCATTTAATGCCGCACTCTTCTTTAATGCGTCTAACCATATATTTACTTATGGCATATCCTTGCCCTGTAAGGTAAGCATGCAATCGCTCATAGCCATAGCGCTGCTTAGTTTCATCATGAGCCACGCGAACCAGCAGCTCACACTGGTTGCGGTGGATCTGCTGATTACTAACACCACGATTTATCCAGTTATAATAGCTTGATGGCTTGACATCTAATATGTGACACATACAAGTGATGCTAAATATTTTCTGGTTATCCTTGATAAAGACGTACCTCATCAACTGTGCTTCGCGAAGTACGCCGTGGCCTTTTTTAGAATATCTCTCTCTTCCTGAGCAACTTTGAGATCACGTTTAAGACGTTTATTCTCTTCTAGTATAGCCATGAGCTCAGGATCATATTCTTTAGTACCAGTAAGCTGGCCTTTATCAGCTTTGTTCTGCCAGTTAGATAATGTCTGCATGGCGATGCCAAGCTGCTTTGCAGTCGCTGAAACATTGCCCTTATTATCTGCTATCTTTTTAACGGCTTCAGCTTTGAATGCTGCACTATAGGTTCTGATTTTCTTAGTCATGATAAACTCCTCATTGAGTCGTTAGTTTACCAAGTTTGGTTCTACAGTTTTTTCAGCATAGCTCATCATGCCAGATTACCCTAACAATAATTGGGGTCAGGTGATTTGGCAGTTTGATGGTGAGAAAGGTTAGTTGTATGCTGTAATTTGTCCGTACTGAAACAAATGCTTAAAAACATAAAACAAAAGCATTTATACCCAGACTATTGTACGATAACCTTAAACGAGCAAACAATTTGACCCTGTAACGCTTGGTAATTAGAGTGTTCGTCCCCATTATTATATTTTTATAATAAACCTTTATAGCTATATATACTGTCTGTATGTTAACCCTTCATCATTCAAGGACTGGATTTTTATGAGTCACACTGAACAAATTACTTCTTCTGATAACACTCATTATTTACACCATACTTTTTTTGAGCCAAGCGATACTAGTACGGCGATTACTGCTACCCTGCTG
>Ga0208435_100193_pt1 | contig 19465 bp, 15 predicted proteins | sample 24_taG_FD_184097 | JGI IMG/M metagenome (GOLD analysis project Ga0208435, IMG submission 184097) | Marine viral communities from Cariaco Basin, Caribbean Sea - 24_WHOI_OMZ (SPAdes) (version 2) | ecosystem: Environmental > Aquatic > Marine > Oceanic | place: Caribbean Sea: Cariaco Basin...
AAACTTGTGCCAAATCGAACACTCACGCCATCGTAGTGTCACGGGGTTTATCACAAACTTGCTGTCAGGTTTGATTGCTTATTGCTGGTTTCCCTATAAACCCACCATCAAAAATATGCCTCAGCAGGGACAGGTAGCCACATTGTAAATAGTATCAATGAGTTACAATGTGGTTTATCCCGAACTGGGGTTAAACTTATTAAACAGTCATTTAATAAGTATGAAATTCTATACCTACGCCTACCCCAACATCAGTGGACTGGGTATCAGAGTCGACTACCCATAATCTACTAGATATCAGCGTCTTTGGATTGTATTGATGCTCCCAAGCGACGTCGATAGCTGTCAGCTTATCAGTTGTCGGGAATGCTTGATTGGTACTTCGATCCGATTGATTGACCTTGGCATGTTGTACTTTTGTATTAATGAAATTACGGTTATCGAGCCATAAGCGACCACCAAGCGCGATACTTTCCGCATCGCCGCCTAGCGCATAGCCTAATGGAAAGCCTTGCTGATAATTTCCATCTGTATAAACGTAGTGATTATAAGAGATCCCTTTAACTTCTCCACTACTACGGGTATCGGTCCATTCAGTATAAATCTGATAAGGTATGATGCCTAGACTATCACTACTAATGCTTGAAGAATAATCAATACCGGCCAAATACATATTTTTCGCTGGCAAGTAACCTGCCTCATCCTCACCCACATACTGACCATATATACTCACTGGAAAGTTAGAGTTGGTTAGAGAAGCTAAGCTAAGACGAGCATCGAAACCTGCTAATTGGTCAGATATGTCTTCATCTGCATCATCAACATTATCTTTAGTACCCGTAAGAGCATCGAAAAAAGAACTCAATGATTCAGACTTACCCTCACCGCCCCACATAAAAGTACGTGAAGCACCTAATTCCAACCAATCTGTAGGGTTAGCCGTTAGGCGCATACCGATAAGCTTAGTATCTGGAATTGCATTATAGTCCTCTAACTGACCGGCAAATAGCTGATACTGCCAAGGTCCAACCCACGACAAATACTTAGATGTCGGCGCAGTTTGTTGATCTCGCTGCATGGTAAAACCTGCAACCGGCAAGCTTGCATCGCCTCGAATAAGACTGCCATCATGCCCGGGGCCCCACCACGTTGGAATCTTACCCGCGATTAACCACTGATTGGCAGCAGTACCAGCAAGGTATGAGCCCTCAAAGCTAACATCTGAGCTGTCATCGATAAGTTTGTCATTTTTTAAATTGGCTTGTAAATTAAATTCCCACTCCGCTTCGCTAAGCGACACGCCAACGCTTGCTTGTTGACCCGCAAGTTGATCGTCAGCAAATTTTTGTGGTAGCTGATCTCTATCGGTTTGTATATGCAGGGCGGCAGACCCTTTTACCACTGAGTTGCGGTTCTGACTCAATCGCGCTTGTGCCGACTGCAGGATCTGCTGCTGCGCTTGCGTCTGAGCATTAGCGGTATTTAAAGCACGCTTGATCTCATTGGCAGTCAGCGGCCAAGTACTGGTGCTAATCTGTGCGACTCCTTGAGTATTCAGCCAGTCAAGATCTGCCTTTAGCTTGAGATCGTTAATATACAGGTTTTGTGCAGATGCTAGCATCGACACTGATGATAAGACACTCAAACTTAGGACCAAACTTAACTTTTTATACATGATAGATTAATTCCAAATAACTGAGATTATATTGTTTTTCATTTAACTGCGTCGCCACTACCTTTACCCAAAGCGGTACTCAGTATATAAGAAAAATAGTTTTTAAGATTGAGAGTATCAATCATTTCTTTATCTTTTTTAGCTAAGCGTTCGGGCGTAGACATATCGATTCCACTTAGTTGAGCCAGACCTGTGATACCCGGTAAAACGTCATAAACACCCATCTCCTCTCTGGCTTCGATAAGGTCTTTTTGATTAAAAAGGTTTGGTCTCGGACCTACCAAACTCATTTCACCTTTTAATACATTAATAAGCTGTGGTAATTCATCGAGTTTGGTCTTACGCAGTACTTTGCCGAGTTTAGTGATTGAACTGTTATCAGCTAAGTGACTAGCCACAGAAGCTGTATCTACTTTCATAGTACGAAACTTAATCAGTTTAAATGGTTTTTTATCTTTACCCACCCGCTCTTGAACAAACAAAGGCGAACCTGTATCCAAGTAACCAATAGCCACTGCCCCAATCAATAGAGGTGAGGCTACTACTAGACCTGTTGCTGAAAATATAATATCTAAAGGTCTTTGTAAAACTAAAGGTTTCCGATAATTTGAGTTAGACATTTGAGCGCTCTTTTTGATAGACTCATCAAAAGATACTTTATTATATTCTAGATTATTTGGTCCACCTGGCATGCTTAGATCATACGTCAAGCTACCAAATGCTTTTTTTAGGGTAGAAGAAAACATTAAAGGTTGAATTGCTAAAGCCAACAGTTTAGATTGATATACTTTCTTCGAATGAGCTTTAGCTATTAATGAGACGGTCTCTGAAGTCGACATATAGTGCTCATTCTGAGGAAAGAATACGCCTTGCATTTGAGTGTCAATAACTAACTTTAGAAACTCACAGAGATTATCAACATAAATGGCACTTCTCTCGTTTTCAATCTTAGGAAAAATTGGAGTAGATAAAGCAATTTTACTTAGTGTGCTGTAATTCCCTTTATTAGTATCACCGTATACCATCGGCGGTCTAACAATAGCTACTTTATAATCCTGTGAGTTCATATTCTGTAATGACTGTTCTGCAGCAAGTTTTGAGCGTGCATAAAGCGAAATAGGATTGAGAGATGTATTTGCTGTTATGTGACCTACGTTAAGATCATATACACTCATTGTAGATAAGAATATGAATTGTTTAACGCCTTCTTCTTTTGCTTTCCTTGCAACCTCAATAGCTAAATGGTGATTTACTCTATCGTAAACCTCATATTTAACTTCTTTCTCATTTTGATGGACGATAGCTGCTACGTGTATGATGGCATCATAATCTTGAAAATTTTTTAGTTTCCATTCATCATTACGGAGACTAACCGCATTCACTAAATACTCAGAGTCATCAAATATCTGAATAAAACGCTTGCCGATAAAAGAGCTACTTCCTGTTATTAATATTTTTTTCACAATAAGCTTTCCTGTAAGGCTTAAGATAATATCTTCTATAATAAAATCCAGATTAAATTACTTTTTCATATTCCTATCATCTTCAGTAATCGCTGATTGACCTTTTGAGCATCAAACTTTTCCTGCGCAATCTTATAACTTTCTTGACCCATTATTGCAATCTGTTCAGGATTTTCTATGAAATAGATCATTTTTTCTGCTAGCGCTTCAGGATTCCATCTTTCTACTAAGAATCCATTTACTCCGTTGACAACCGTCTCACGACAACCCGGTACATCAGTAGTAATTACTGCCCTACCAATTGCCATTGCTTCTTGCGTACTACGTGGTACACCTTCACGGTAAGATGGCAGTACAAACACATCGCTATTTGCAATCCAATCAACCACATTATCAACTTGCCCAGGATAATCTATAATACCATCAGCTATTAGCATACTAAGTTCTTCTTGACTTAACGCGCCAAGATTTGACTCATCTATGCTCCCTAATACTACAAACTTAGTGTCAGGATAGCGTTGTTTAACTATTTTAGCAGCCTGAATGTACTCATATATTCCTTTCTCTTTTAAAAGCCTACCTATAAAAAGAAAACTTTTATTTTTAATATTGGAAGGAAGTGCCATTCTAGGATATTCATTCAGATTAAGTCCTATACCACCTAATATATGGAAATTCTTAACCTTTATATTATTCAGTGATAATAAATCTTTAGGATCATCTAAGTTTAAAAAAATCAAACAGTCTGTTATAGGAAGAGCAGCTTTGTACAATAATATTTGAACTTGTTTTATAATTTTAGTTTTATTAGTTAGACCTCTAGGTTGATCTGTGAAGGCATACCCCAAGCCTTCTATCATTCCGATGACTTTTTTAGTTCTAGCAGCTTTTGCTGCTAAGCTACCAAATATAACAGGCTTCGCTGAGTAACTTATGACGACATCAGGATTAAGAGACTTTATTTCTTTATAAAGGCTAAATGTATTAGAGATATCTATTATAGGATTTAAGCCGCCACGACTAAACTTATAAATGATAGGTAAAGCACCTAATCGACGAATGTTATCTAGGCTTTTTCCTTCATCGTCAGTGACAAAGGCATATACTGTATGCCCTTTTTTTATAAGAGAGGCTATCAAGTCTTTTCTAAAAGAATAAAGGTACGAAGAAACAGTGCCTATGATAATAATTTTTAACACATTAATAACCTCTATATTTTAAGTCATTTATTTTTAACTGTGAATAACCTAAAGCTATTAATGCCATCCATATAAACACAAAGCCAGATCCTACTTCAAACAACCAGTAATAGATACTGAAAATAAAAATACTTACTGAAGCTGCTATAATCTTTACTTTATATCTACTATATAAATAAACTGAATTAAAAATTATAAGAATCCAGAAAACACTCAAAGCGATCATTACAGAAGCTCCAAAGACAACACCTATATTTAAATAGTTATTATGCGTAGCTTGCTCACCTATTCCATAATATTCATGACCATGACCATAAAACTTAAGCGAATTATAAGCTTTTATCCACAAATTAAGACGACCGTTACTTATATCATCTAACCCACTACTCTTCTTTATAAATTTATCAAAAGCACCAAAATACAAAGCAAAACTAAAAGAGAAAATAATGAGAATAATAGAATATAGCCATTTTTTCTTAATTTTTTTCCCAAATCTTATAGAAAAAATCATAAAGTAATAAAAAGATATGCTCATAATAAGCGCAGAAATAGCAGTTCTACTTACGGAGGACAACAATCCTATCAAATTCATTAAAAAATAAAATTTAATATAGAAACTCCATTTTGCGTCAATAGAGACCAAACATAAATATACAAAGACTATTGATGCAGAGCAAAACATACCATAAACATTTGGATTTAAAAATACCCCAGAGAAGCCTGGATATATATTGTTTTCATTAGGAATTATAATACCCGTGAAGTTTATTAAAAAACTTACTAAAACATAGTAATTTATTAGCCTTATTAAGCTACTATCATTACCTAGATTATAACCTGATGAAAAACAGGCCAGAATCGATAGATAGTAAAACAGAAAAACAATAAAATTACTTATTCCACCCTCTATAATGGAATTTATTATTGAAAATATCAAAGTTGGGAGATAAAGAGAAAGTATAAGTAAGCTTTTCTTGGCTAAACTATAATGAATTATATTATAAAACAACAATAAAAATATAGACAATTCAAAAACATGTGGATTAAAACTTAATATTTGTCCAAATTGTATTATGCTACTTAATAGCATAAAAATCACTAAACATACGAGAATACTCTTTTTAGTCACTGCTAAGCTCTTCATAAATAGCATCCCATTTCTTTGCTATATTTTTTAGATTAAATACATTATGAACATGCTCTCTTGCGTTATTGACTAATTTCTTTTTATATTCTAAATTTAATTTTAATGCTTGAGATAAACCTTTTGATAATGCTTCATAATTTTCTTTTTGGACTAGAATTCCTTTTCTGTTAATAACTTCATCTACTCCACCACAGTCAGTAGCTACTACCAAACATTGACAAGCCATTGCTTCTGCTACCACTAAACCAAATCCTTCATTCTTCGAAGAAAGGACAAAAACATCAGCCGCACTCATCAATCTTGGAATATCATTCCTTTGCCCTAAGAGAAAAACTTCAGACTGCAAACCTAATTCATTAATATGTTTTTCTATTCTTTCTCTTTGATCCCCATCTCCAGCAACAATCAACTTAAATGGAATATCACTTTCTCTTTTTAATAACTCTATTGCTTGTAATAAGTTTGGATAGTCTTTTTGATCGTGAAGCCTTCCAACTGCAAGAATCATCTTATAGTCTAGGCTTAAATTAAACTCTTTAAAAACACTTTCTTTAGCATCGCTCATGAATGTATATTTATTTATATCGATCCCATTATAAATAGCTTTCATACCTGCTTTTGGTGTAGCATGCTTTTCTTCAAAAGATTTTACTGCACCTTTACTGACATTAGTAGATAAATCTGCTAGATTATGAGTGACTCGGTACATAAACATTCGTAAATGCCCACCTTCATTATTACTGTGAGCAGTACATATGAGGTTACTCATGGGCGTTACGAGTCTAACTAAACGAGTTAATATATTGGCATGGACCATATGAGAATGTACAATGTCAGGATTATAATTTTTTATTAACTTTCCTAAGCGTAAATAACTGCTAGGTAAATCTATAGCTCTGTTTAAATTAATTTTTATAATCTCAATACTTTCATATTTGGGTGCTGTGAATACTTCACCTGTCAAATAGGCAATTTTTACTTCATGTCCTTGATCAATCATGCTATCCGCAAGATCACAGACAACACGTTCAGCTCCGCCTTGAGCAAGGCCCGTAATTACATACAATATCTTCATCTTAGTTTAATCTCTATTCTATTTAGTGATGTTCTAAAGAGCATGCTGGGGGTAAAATTTAATAAGAAATTTATGCTAAGTTCTCTGATCCTACATCGCTTTCAAAGCTTCAAGAATTATTTAAGCTTTAATCAGCATACTTTTTGATACACTACCTTCTATTTTAATAGGAAATTTCTTACACATCTGTAAAAATTTTTATTAAATAAGGCACTCTTATCTGCTTCAAATGTTTCTTTGAAATAACGCCAGCCTTTGGATTTATCATTTATTATAATTGCTGCTACTCTTACCCAAACAATTTGTTTTATAGCTTTTAAATATAATGGATGAAATTTATATTCGTCTACTATTTCCGTCATCCCGCTATATATTATTTCACCTTTTTTGATTGTATTATCATCATGTAACCGGTAATTCACAAGAGTTTCTTCTAATGTAACTATTTTTCCTAGTTCAGAAAGCTTGAGCCACATATACCAGTCTTCAATAACACATCCCAGTTTATAGCCACCTACTGATATGACCGATTCTAATCTAGAAATTTGAGTACAAGCATATAGACTTTGTTTAGATAAGAAAATATCTTCAAAACCATATTCTTTATAAGGCAGTTTTCTCTCATTTATAATTTCATTATTAGAATTAATCCAATTTACTGAACTCATAACAGCTTGTACATCATTATGCTTTTCTAGATATTCAACTTGAATTTTAGTTTTATTAGGGAGCATTTGATCATCAGAAGCTAGGACAGAAAAGTATTTACCTTGGCACCATTCTAATGCTTCATTCAGGGTTGAACTAAGCCCTTGATTCGGTCTACTTCCAAATTCAAACCTAACAAACCTTTCCTTACAAGACTTAAGCATTTCTTCAATTTTTAATACAGAATTATCTTTGGATCCATCATCTATAATTATTAGCTCTATATTTTTATAATCTTGGTCAATGACGCTTTGGATAGAGTCTTGGATGAATTTTTCATGATTGTAGCAAGGGATTACTACTGAAATTAAAGGCTTTATCATAATTTTTCACCATTTATACAATAGCTTTAGTAACGTCAATTGTATTTTTTTCTTGTTAGTTAATTCACCAATTTTACCAAAATATTTCATTTCTTTTACACTATCACCTATAAGTCTTTTCCATTCATATATATGTGTCAAATGTTTTTTATTTTTATGCATATAAATATGCGTCCCCCATACCACTGCAACCAGCTCATTATAAGTATTTATTTTTACATTACTATTAGTAGAATAATAATTATTGATAATCATTGCATTTTTTATCATTAAGAATTTATTCTTATTTATCTTTTTTGTTGTAGATGATGAGTTATAGCAATAAAAGTATTTAGCTTCGCTTCTAAGAATAACTCTTGAGTTAGAAAAATTGAATCTTGTTATTACTTCATCATTGTTTATATAGTTATTGTTTTCAGGATTACATATATTATAATTTTGATAACTTAAATTAATTACTCTTTTCCTGATGGTCATAAATCCATGAACTTTCCAACCGTCCAAGGAATGATTAACACAATCAGTGCTATTTAGTTGTATAGCATCTGTATAGAAATCAAACTTATTGAAATCGTTATTTTTGGCTTCAATATATAAATCAGGTAATATTATATCTACATCTTCATATTTATTGTGTACTCTATAAATTTCATCAATAAAATTGGCAGATATTAAATCATCACAATCTAGAATCATAATAAATTCTGTTGAAGAATAATTAATACCAGTTTTCCTTGCTTCCGCTGCACCCATATTATCTTGCTGAATAACTTTATAATTAAAACTAACTTCTGAATTTAAAAACTCATTTAACCTATCAACGGTATTATCAGTAGAACCATCATCGATAAAAATAACATCAAATTTTTGATTTTTTTGATCTCGTAAAACTTTAATACAACTTTCAATATTTAATTCTTCATTGTACATAGGTATAACTATGCTAACCAAATTCACTTAGACCTCTCTTATCACTTTGAACGAAATTAACTGATAAATATTTATCAAGTTAATACGAAAGCGAAATAATACAATTGACATTTTAGATTAATAAACCATAGTTTAATCAGAAAATTTATCATAGCTTTAATCTTTGATAAATATTGAAACTGATAATTATTAAACTAACTTATAAGGATCGCACTTTACGCATGTTCAGCCATTTCTTTAAATTTCTTATTTCTCCTGATCAAATCTTGATAAGCACCTTGATCGACAACTTTACCTTGATCCATCATATAAATAATATCGCACTTCTGTACAGTTTTAAGTCTATGTGCCACTAAAATTATGGTTTTTTGTCCACTAAATTTATGAATAGCTTCCATAACTATCTTCTCTGTAATACCATCTAAAGCACTTGTTGCTTCATCAAACACAAGTACATCAGCTTCGTTATAGAGTGCTCTTGCTATTCCAATACGCTGACGTTGTCCACCTGATAGTTGCACTCCACGTTCACCTACATTAGTATTTAATCCATTAGGTAGTTGTTTTACTAACTCAGTTAAATTAGCAAGCTGTATGGCTTTTTTTACTTGTTCTAAGTTAATATCTTTTGAAGATAAACCAAAAGCAATATTTTCAGAAATAGTGCCTTCACTCAAAAAAATACTTTGCGGTACATATCCTATTGTATTCTGCCAATTGCGTTTGTTATTAGAGTTTATTTGAATATCGTCTATATATAATCCGCCTTTTTGAGGAGTTAATAATCCTAGTAATAAATCTACAGTTGTGGACTTACCCGAACCAGATGCACCTACTATACCAATTACACTATTGACTGGTATTATCATTTCCAAATTATCAATTGCAGGTATAACCTTGTTTGGATAAGAGAATGTTATTTTTTCTAATTTTATCTGTCTCTTTAGTAACAAATGTACATTTTCACATCCTATATCCTTAACTTCTCTCACTTTTACACTATGCACTAAATCGTCTTCAATAGCCTCAAATGCAGCTGTGTTGCCTTTTATTTGCGCTATGCTAGCGTAGATTTGTTGTAAAGCAGGTAAAAGCTTAAAAGCTGCTAGTGCATAGACGGCTAAAATGGGTAGGACAACACCTAAGTTGCCTTGATGTGTTTTTATCAATAACAGTACTAGACCAATCATCGAACCAAAAGCTATTAACTCTACAAAATAACGTGGTACTTGACCCATAGCATTATTAGTACCAAATGCGTAAGCAAAGACTTTTCCACTATTTTGAAAACGCATTACAAAATCATGACGACGATTCAACAGTAGTACATCTTTAATTCCACCAAACCCTTCGTTCATTAGGCGAAAACGCTCACTGAGCATCAGCGACATGTCATGACCATTAGCTTGTAAACGTTTACGTACAAATTTATATAGCAATATGTATGCACATGCAAATATAAGTAGACCTACAATAGCAATAAGAGGGTTATAAAATAAAATAGTGATAGAAATGAAAACAGCCAACACTATTTTTGCGTTCATAGTTAGCAATGGCTGAATGATTTGATCTGTAACTCGAAATGCTTCAGATGCGACCTGCTTAGTTAAGTAAGCACTAGTATTACTAGTATGGAATAACCAATCTTGTTGCATATAGAAAATATATAACCGATCTGAAATTTCAGTACCTATTCTAGTCGCATAGAGAGATAGTTTCCATATTGTTAACATCGATATTAAAGTAGAGATACTGAGCATCAACAACACACCTAGGCCCATATAAAACAGAAAATCCATTTTATTATTTAAGCCTGAAAACTGGTATAAACTGGCAAATAATCCACTTCTTTCTAATAAGCTAATATCACCAACTAGTGCCATAAAAGGTGCTATAGAAGCAATTCCTATCAATTCAGTAAATGCCATGACTACGACTAAAACTTGTAGACGATAAAATTGTTTCACTTGACGAGGAGTGAGCAATGAAAATAACTTTTTAATCATAACTAACATTAATATTTACTCAACTTCTTTGTTTTAAACTTTCAATAAGATATCAACAATTTTTTGCGAACTATTTCCATCACCATAAGGGTTTACAGCTTCGCTCATTTTCTTATATGTTACAGTATCATTTAATAAAACCATTACATTTTTTATAATTTTTTTTCTATCTCTACCCACTAATTTAACATTACCAGTCTCTAAGGCTTCAGGTCGTTCGGTAGTATCTCTCATAACTAACACTGGCTTTCCTAATGAAGGAGCTTCTTCTTGAATCCCGCCCGAGTCAGTAAGAATTAAATAAGAACTTTTCATTAAATAGATGAAAGGAAGGTATTCTTGTGGCTCTATCAGAAATATATTACTTATATTATTCAATATTCTATTTACTGGTTCACGTACGTTTGGATTTAGATGGACAGGGTAAACAATCTGGCATTCAGGGTAAAGACTTGCAATTTCTACTAATGCTTTGCAAATTTCCTCAAAACCTTTACCAAAGTTTTCGCGTCTGTGACCTGTAACTAAAATCATTTTCTTATCTGAATCTAGATAATTAAACTTATTTTTCATACGACTATTCAATTGTTTATTATCTTCTAGCTTATTGCTTGCAATCAATAGTGCATCCACCACAGTATTACCAGTAATATATATATTATCTGTTTTTACACCCTCTAAAATAAGGTTATTTTTAGATTGTTCTGTGGGTGCAAAATGATATTTTGCTAGAACTGTTGTTAATTTTCGGTTGGCTTCTTCGGGCCATGGTGAATAAATATCACCTGTTCTTAGACCTGCTTCCACGTGCCCTATAGGTATTTTTCTGTAATAAGCAGCTAAACTTGCTGCAAAAGTAGTAGCTGTATCTCCATGCACTAAAACCATATCAGGTTTATAGTTGTCGATGACACTCCCTAATTCTTTTAATATAGATGATGTAATATCAGCAAGATCTTGATTTTGTTTCATAATATTTAAATCGTAATCAGCTTTGATAGAAAAAACATCCAGAACTTGGTCTAGCATTTCGCGATGTTGTCCTGTTACACAAACTTTTGATTCTATTCCTCTTATTGAATTAAGTTTTATTATCAATGGTGCCATTTTTATAGCTTCTGGTCTCGTTCCGAATACACTAAGTATTTTCATAATAACTCACCATACATTTGCACTAGCTCATTAATATCATTATTCCAATTGAAATCACCTTCAACTGATTGTCTTGCATTTCTAGAAAAAACTGTTAGCTCTTCTTTTGAGCCTAAACTTTCTAGTACAGATTTTAAATTTTCAACATCGCTTGCTTTAAACATCAAACCTGATTCTGTTGTACTTAATATTCTTTCTAGAGGTTTTACATCTGAAACTAAAATGGCTTTACCGTAACACATGTATTCAAATATTTTATTCGGAACTGTAGTATCTGCTAGATCAGATTTATCATGAGGTATTACACATAGATCAGCATCTATTATTTTACTTAGAACAAATTCACGATCTGTCGTCCAGTCAATCAGTTCCAAGTTAGCAGGTAAGACACCATCATAAAGGTCAATTATATATTTTTTTTCTTTACAGCCTTTTTGAAATCCTATTATAGTTAAGGTTAGTTTTACTTTATCATTCTCAGTTCTTTTAAAAGCTTCTACTAACGTACGAATCCCTCTTAATCTCTGAATTGTTCCGTGGTAAAACAAGTTAATTGATTCGTCTTTCATATTTAAACCATAATTAACATAATCATCTGGATCTTTAGTGTTTGAAACTATATGCACTTTATCAGGATTCAATAAGTAATTTTTTACTAATCTTATTTTGTTCTCATCGACTACTACAATTATCTTGTCAGCTAAAACTGATGTTCTTTTTTCAAAATCTACAATACGATCATAGTTTGTGAGACGATTATAAACATAGTGTTTAAAACTATATTTTTCATCACAATTATCGCCAGAGAACTCTTTCATTGCTGGCCAATTCTCATGATAGTCAACAACAAACTTATAAGAATACATTTTTGATATGCTATAGCCTACTTTTGACATTGTTAGATCATGAACGTGAACTGCAAAAATCCTATCTTTAATATTCATGAACAATTTATTTTTTATAATTCTATTTAAGATAGCTTTATAGTTATTGTTTGAAAGAGAAATAAGCAAACTAAATTTATTTTGCTTAAAATCTATATCAATTAAGTTATAGTTTTCTGATGAATACCCAAAAGATTCTTCCAAAATATTTGGTGCAATGACATAAACTTCGTAACCGTTCTCAGTTAAGGCGTCTATTTCCTGACAAACTCTTAAGTCAGGGAAATTTTTATGTAAAATCATTAAAATAATATTTTTTTTATTTTTCATATCAACTACTTCTCTTTATTCCATTCGTTTAAAAGTTTTATCACTAAATCTATTTGTGAATCTGTAACTATTGGTCCAATCGACAAGCTTAGCACTTGCTTATGAATTATTTCTGAAATAGGATAGCTTAGTTCATTCCATTCTTTATAAGCAGGCTGCTGATGCGGTGGCACGGGATAATGGATGAGCGTCTGAACGCCATTCTCAGCTAGGTATTTTTGTAACTCATCTCTACGTTCACAGCGAATCACAAAGACATGCCAAACATGAGCGCTATCATGCTGCTTGGTCGGTAGTATGATTGCTTGATTTTTAATACCTTCAAGGTAAGCATTCGCAACTTTACGACGATGAGAAATTTCAGTATCTAAATGGTTTAGCTTGACATTCAGCATCGCAGCTTGGATTTCATCCAAACGACTATTTACCCCTTGAAATAAATTTTTATATTTTTCATGTGAGCCATAATTACGTAGCGCACGCAATGTATTAGCCATCTCTTCATCACTAGTAGTAATTGCTCCAGCATCACCTAATGCACCTAAATTCTTACCGGGATAAAAACTAAAACCTGAGGCATCACCCCAGCTCCCTGCTCTCTTTCCATCAAGAGAAGCGCCATGGGCCTGTGCAGAATCCTCTAATACCAACAACTCATGACGTTTAGCAATAGCCATAATCGCTGGCATATCCGCTAATTGCCCATACAAATGCACGGGAAGTATGGCTTTTGTTCTGCTCGTAATAGCCGCTTCAATCTTTTTAGGATCAATATTGAAGCTATCTACACATGGCTCAACTAAAACTGGTGTTAAATTATTAGCACTAATTGCCAATATGCTGGCGATATAAGTATTAGACGGTACAATAACTTCATCACCCTCTTTTAGCTTACCTAATTCTTTCCAAGCACGCAGTGTCAAGATTAGAGCATCCAAACCATTAGCCACACCAATCGCATATTTCGTCCCGCAGTAATTAGAAAATTGCTGCTCGAATCGTTCGAGCTCACTGCCGCCGATATACCAACCTGAATCAATAACACGAGTACAAGCATCTACAAGCTCATCACGATATTGGGCGTTAATTGCTTTTAAATCAAGAAAAGGAATCATTTATACATATCCTTTAATAGCGGCAGGGTTTCCTACCATAATTGCGTTTTCTGGAACACTCTTAGTCACTACGGCTCCAGCACCTATTAATGCATTTTTTCCAATGGTAATACCAGGTAAAAGAGTAGCATTAGCACCAATGCTTGCTCCTTCTTCTACAACAGTTTTTGGAAATTCATTTGGGTATTGCTTTGAGCGCGGCTTCTTATCATTCGTAAAAGTGACACAAGGCCCGATAAATACATTATCTTTTAAAGTAGTACCGTCCCATATATAAACGCCTGACTTAACTGTCACGTTATTCCCGATTACCACATCATTTTCAATCAATGTATGAGCACAAATATTACAATTTTCTCCAATGACTGCTTTAGGAAGAATAACACTATACTGCCAAACTTTAGTTTTTTGACCTATCTTGGTTGACATCACATTAGATAATGGATGTATAAAAGGCTTATTAACTTCAGTTATAAACTCATCATAATCACGAATATAATCAGCCTCATCGTAATGCTCGCTAGCAAGCACTAAAAGCACACAATCTTCACTAAAATCATGCATTTCTCGCCATACCAAATCACCAATCAATAACCCTTTATTTGGTGTATCGAGCCAAACCTCCTCCCGATGCTGACCATCATCTAAAATCATACGACAACTGCCTTTGACACATACGGCAACTTGTTTTAGATTATGGTGCGCGTGAAAACCACGCGAGACTCTTGACTGATTGCCAAATATATAATACAAACGTTTTATTTGAAATGGGATGGATTGATCAGACTCAATGGCGATCAAGCCACCTCTTTCATCACCAAAACTTGGTAAATCAACTAGCTTTATTAAACTCATGACTATTCACTTGTTAAAGACATTAAATACTGACCATAGGCATTTTTGCTCATCGACTGACCAATCTCAGCCACTTTCTGCTTAGTCAACCAACCGTTATTGAGGGCAATTTCTTCTAAGCAAGCCACTTTATAGCCTTGACGCTTTTCAATGGTCTCTACAAACTGCGCTGCTTCTAATAAGCTCTCATGTGTACCAGTATCTAGCCAAGCAAATCCACGACCTAGTAGCTCTACATTTAGATCGCCACGTTCCATATACATCTGATTGACAGTAGTAATTTCAACTTCACCTCTATCAGAAGGCTCTACTTTTTTCGCAATGTTTATGACATCATTATCATAGAAGTATAAACCCGTCACCGCATAATTAGATTTAGGCTTAACAGGCTTTTCTTCTATCGAAATCGCGCGCTTATGCTCATCAAATGCTACCACACCGAAACGCTCTGGATCTTTGACTTGATAGCCAAAGACGGTTGCGCCTTTTTGACGATTGACAGCTTGACGCAGCAATGGAGTAAAGCCTTGACCGTAAAAGATATTATCCCCAAGTACCAAGCAGACATTACTATCACCAATGAAATCTTCACCGATGATAAAGGCTTGCGCTAAGCCGTCTGGACTCGGTTGAACCGCATAACTGATATCGATGCCAAGCTCTTGACCGTCGCTTAGTAAACGCTTAAAGCCTTCAATATCATCTGGCGTGCTGATGATAAGCACCTCACGGATACCTGCGAGCATTAATACGGATAACGGATAATAAATCATCGGTTTATCGTAAATAGGCAATAGTTGCTTAGAAACGCCTTTAGTAATGGGATAAAGACGTGTCCCTGAACCGCCTGCTAAAATAATACCTTTTGTATTCATTTATTCACCTGCTCCTAGTCTTTCACGTTGATAGCTGCCATCTTGGACGCGGCTGCACCAGCCCATATTATTCAAATACCATTCGACCGTTTTTCTAATACCACTATCAAATGTCTCTGTCGGTGTCCAATTTAATTCATTGGCAATTTTGCTGGCATCAATAGCATAGCGCAAGTCATGTCCTGGGCGATCTTTTACAAACGTGATTAATGACTCATACGGCTGACCATTTTCTTGTGGTTTTAGCTCATCTAAGATGTGACAAATCGTTTTGACCACTTCAATATTTTGCTTTTCGTTACGCCCACCGATATTATAAGTCTCACCCACTTTGCCTTCAGTGACTACTTTGTATAGAGCACGCGCATGATCCTCCACAAACAACCAATCACGTATTTGATTGCCTTTACCGTAAATAGGCAAAGTTTTGCCATCTAGAGCATTAAGTATCACTAGAGGAATAAGCTTTTCAGGGAAATGGTAAGGACCATAATTATTAGAGCAGTTAGTAACTAAAATAGGAAAACCATAAGTACGATGCCAGGCTCGAACCAAATGATCAGAGCTAGCTTTACTTGCTGAATAAGGTGAACTTGGCGCATAAGGAGTAATTTCAGTAAATAAGTCTGTCGTTCCCTCTAGATCACCATACACTTCATCGGTAGAGATATGATGAAACTTAAACTTTTGCTTATCTAGGTCATCAAGCGTTTGCCAGTATTGACGTGCCACCTCTAATAAATGATACGTACCGAAAATATTAGTATTAATAAATTCAGCAGGGCCATCAATAGAGCGATCTACATGTGACTCTGCTGCTAAATGCATCACAAGATTGGGTTTAAAGCTATTGAATGCTTGCTCCAATGCCTCTTTGTCACATATATCAATCTGTTGAAATGTATATCTAACACTCTTATCAATCTCTTTAAGGGATTCCAAATTACCCGCATAGGTTAATTTATCAATGTTTAAGACTTCGTCATCCGTATTATTGATAATATGACGTATAACAGCCGAGCCGATAAAGCCTGCGCCACCAGTAACTAATATTTTCATAAAAAACCTATTTTTTAAAGCTAAAAATTAAATGAGCGCTTTAGGACGTTTATTGCTTAGTATTAAAAGCAGACATTTACAGCTATGTCTCAAATTATTTATTCTGTATTTTCTTTATAGCCATCTACAAACTGCTTAAATTGCTGCTTCAGCCAAGGAACATCGAATTTTTTTTGTTTTTCAGTCAGCTCAAACAATACCGATTCTAGCTCATCTAATGGGAAGCTATGCTCAATTGCTTGCATGATAAGAGGGTGATCAGTGGATTCGACATTATCTTCACCGATGATGAGCTCCTCGTAGAGCTTTTCTCCGGCTCTAAGTCCAGTAAAGATCACTTCGATATCGCCTTCAGGATGGGCAGCATCTTTAATATCAAAACCACTTAAGTGAATCATTCGCCGCGCCAAATCGACAATCTTAACTGGTTCTCCCATATCGAGAACAAACACTTCACCACCTGATGCCATCGCACCCGCTTGGATAACTAGATTTGCCGCCTCTGGAATCGTCATAAAGTAACGGGTCACATCAGGATGGGTGACCGTAATCGGCTTACCTTGTTCTATCTGCTTGGTAAATAACGGTACTACAGAACCGGACGAGCCTAGAACATTACCAAAACGCACCATACTGATACAGGTTCGGCTATTTGTTTGGCTAAGTGCTTGGCAAACCAACTCTGCCAAACGCTTAGAAGCACCCATCACATTGGTCGGTCTTACAGCTTTATCAGTCGATATAAGTACAAAGGTCTCGACATTTGCTGCAATCGCGGCTCGGGCACAATGATAAGTACCTTTAGTATTATTAATAACACCTTCAAAGGGATTGTGCTCTACCATTGGCACATGTTTATAGGCAGCAGCGTGATAAACTGTCTGTATATTATAGAGCTTCAGTATTCTAAGAAGATTGTCCTCGTTTGTAACATTACCAATGATAGCGATAATTTCAATATTTTGATAAGCAGTCGTATTAGCTTGTTTGATGATTAGCTCTTGATGGATACTATAAAGCGCAAACTCGGACAGCTCATAAAGTACAAGACATTTGGGCTGGTTTTTAATCACTTGACGGCATAATTCACTACCGATAGAGCCACCTGCACCAGTGACCAACACGCACTTACCCTTGATATTCATCTGCAGCAATTTTGCATCAGGTTCAACAGTTTGCCTGTCTAACACATCCAAGATATCTACTTTGCGCATACTACTGACGGTCACTTTTTCGTCAGCGATCTCTTCTAAGCTTGGCAATTCTTTGATTTTTATAGCAATGCCTGAGAGCTTATCTATAATCTGGCGTTTTTGCGCGCGACTAATAGAGGGTATTGCCAGAAATACCTGCGCAACATCTAGCTCCTCTACTAAGCTTACTAACTCATCAGCAGGATAAATCTTTTTGCCGAGTAAATAAGCACCCGTAAGCTGAGGATCATCGTCAATATAGGCCACAACATTATATTTATGCGAGTTTCTTAAGCCTTCTAAGAGGTCGCGACCCGCCTCTCCTGCCCCGTAAATAACAACATTCTCATAACCATCCTCATTTTTAGTGCGTTGTTGGCTCTTGCCTTGTAAGCGCGTTAGAAACTCACGGATAGTCAGTCTGCTATTCCACAACCAAATAAAGAATAGAAACAAATATAGAATGGGTACGGCACGTGGCACATTAGGAAGGAGTTTAAAATAAAGAATGGTCTGGGCGATGATGATAAGTACAAAGAATAGTTGTAATACGCTACCCATCATCGCATCAAAAAAACCTCTAGCTACGCCATTGTAAAACCCAATAGCATATAAGCATAAGACTGGAATCAATGCACTCAGACTTAATACTAATAAACTTACATGATGATCTATATATCCGTACCTTGCTGCAATGGCAAAAAATAGACAAACGGCTGACATGATAAAGTCAGCCAACATTAAAATACTACGCTTAATGCTTCTAGGTAGGCTAAGCAAAAACTTAGCGCTACGCTCAGCAAGACCAGTAGACATTATAGAGTTAGCATTATGTGATTTGGATGAAGCTGATGGATCTATTGACATGACGAACAACTGTTTTATTCAAGCATTAATATTTAAAAAATTCGGTGGTGTATCAAAAAGTATGCTGATTAAAGTTTGAACAATTCTTGAAGCCTTGAAAGGCCTGTAGAATAAGAAAACTTAGCATAGGTTTCTTATTGACTTTTATCGCTAGCATACTTTTTAGAACACCACCAAAAATTCTATATCTATCCGCTAACGATTAGTTATTATTGCCATAAGCATAACTATAATGATAGCTGTATTTACTTAATAATCCCTGCTGTACATCATTTAAGATAATACCATCTACTTTGATATTGGCTTTATTCATCTGATTAACTGCATAAACCACTTGACCTTCTATAGACTTATCATAGCGAGCCACCATTAACACTTTATCTGCATACTGGGATAAAATCATAGCATCAGAAGCAGCCAATACAGGTGGCGAATCAATGACGATATAATCATAATGCAAATTCAGTTCTTTCATTAGATGCTCGAAACTGCCATTAGCTAATAATGATGCCGGATTACGTGGGTGCTGACCGCGTGGCATAAAATCGATATTATCTATACCAGTCGGATGAATAAAGCTTGCCAAATAACCCTCTTGATTAGCAACAA
>Ga0208435_100194_pt1 | contig 19417 bp, 17 predicted proteins | sample 24_taG_FD_184097 | JGI IMG/M metagenome (GOLD analysis project Ga0208435, IMG submission 184097) | Marine viral communities from Cariaco Basin, Caribbean Sea - 24_WHOI_OMZ (SPAdes) (version 2) | ecosystem: Environmental > Aquatic > Marine > Oceanic | place: Caribbean Sea: Cariaco Basin...
CAGCTTGTGCAAGGGCTAAGCGGCGTTCAAGCCGTCAAGGGGCGCTTGCTGGTGTTTGAGCCTGCGCCGGGTTTCACCATCATTGATGACAGTTACAACGCGAATCCGGCTTCCATGAAAGCTGCGATTGATGTGCTTGCTGGTTATCCGGGGCAGCGAGTAGCTGTATTGGGCGCGATGGCCGAACTGGGTGGGCAGGGCGATGACCTGCATGCCGAGATCGGGGCTCACGCCAAAGAAAAAGGTATTGAACGTTTGCTGCTGGTGGGGCCGGGTTGTGACGGCTACGCCAAAGGCTACGGGCAAGGTGCTGAACAATTCCAGACCCATGAGCAAGCTGTGAATGCCATCGTTGATGGCCGTCAGGGTGCCATGGTGGTGCTGGCTAAAGGTTCTCGAAGTTCCGCCATGGATCGTGTGGTGGAGGGAATGCAGACAAAGGTGAAAAACGCATGCTGCTCTGGTTAACAGAGGTTTTATCTCAATATTTTTCTGCGCTGACGGTGTTTCAGTACCTGACCGTGCGCGCTATTTTCGGAGTGCTGACGGCGCTCCTGATTTCCCTGATGATCGGCCCGCTGATGATCCGCAAACTCAGCCAGTATCAGATTGGGCAGGCGGTTCGGGATGACGGCCCTCAGACCCATCTGAGCAAGGCTGGTACGCCCACCATGGGTGGTGCCCTGATTCTTGTGGCTATCGCCATTTCAACGTTGTTGTGGGCAGACCTGAGTAACCGCTATGTCTGGACCGTGTTACTGGTTACCATTTTGTTCGGTGCAATCGGCTGGGTCGATGACTATCGCAAAGTGGTTGAGCGCAATCCCCGTGGTTTGCCCGGGCGCTGGAAGTACTTCTGGCAGTCGGTGATCGGCGCGGCTGCTGCGGTGGTTTTGTATGCAACCTCGACCCTGCCGCAGGAAACCTCCCTGTACCTGCCGTTTCTGAAAAACGTGTCCCTGACGTTGGGGCCTGTTCTGTTCATTCTGCTCACTTACTTTGTGATTGTCGGCAGCAGCAACGCTGTGAACCTGACCGATGGTCTGGATGGGCTGGCGATCATGCCCACGGTGATGGTTGCCGGTGCGCTTGCCATCTTCGCTTACGTGTCCGGGCACGCTGAATTCGCCAATTATCTGTTGATTCCACACCTCCCGGGTACCGGTGAACTCATCGTGTTCTGTTGCGCCCTGGTAGGCGCGGGCCTCGGGTTCTTGTGGTTTAACACCTATCCCGCCCAGGTGTTTATGGGGGACGTGGGCGCGCTGGCTCTGGGCGCGGCTTTGGGCGTGGTTGCCGTTATCGTCCGCCAGGAAATTGTTCTGTTCATTATGGGCGGTGTGTTCGTGATGGAAACCGTTTCGGTCATACTGCAGGTGGCTTCGTTCCGCCTGACCGGACGCCGGATCTTCCGCATGGCACCGTTGCATCACCATTTTGAACTGAAAGGTTGGCCAGAGCCGCGAGTTATCGTGCGGTTCTGGGTGATTACTGTGGTTCTTGTACTGGTTGGCCTGGCCAGCCTGAAACTTCGATAGGAAATCTACGTCGCTATGAGTGTCATTGTTTCGGATCGTCGCACACTGATCGTAGGTCTCGGGAAAACCGGGCTCTCGTGTGTGCGTTATTTATCCGAGCAAGGCCGGTCGGTGACCGTGGCTGATAGTCGCGCTAACCCGCCTGGGCTGAACGAGCTGAAAGAGGGCTGGCCTGAAGTGACTGTGCACCTTGGAGCGTTCGACCCCGATCTGTTTGCTCAGTTCAGCGAGCTTGTCGTCAGCCCTGGTATCAGCATCACTGATCCGGCCATTGACGCGGCTGCCAAGAACGGCGCACTGGTTCGCGGTGATATTGATCTGTTTGCCGAGGCCGCTGATGCGCCTGTCGTTGCCATTACGGGATCTAACGGGAAAACCACCGTAACTACCTTACTGGGCGAAATGGCGAAAGCGGCCGGGCGAAACGTGCAAGTGGGTGGCAATATCGGCACCCCTGCTTTGGATTTGCTGGGGCAGGGTGCGGATCTGTATATCCTTGAGGTTTCGAGTTTCCAACTGGAAACCACGGACACTCTCAATGCTGTGGCGGCGACGGTGCTGAACGTCAGTGACGACCACATGGACCGTTACCCGGACAAAATGGCGTATTTTCAGGCCAAACAACGGGTGTATCGGGGCTGCAAGAACGCCATTGTTAATCTTGATGATGCGCTGAGCACGCCAATGGCGCGAGATAACCTGCGCTTTCTGTGCTTTGGCTTCAATCGGGTTAACCCCGATACCTTCAGTACGCGGGACGACGACCAAGGCACCTGGATTACCTTTGGCTTTGATAACGTGCTGCTCGCCAGCGAATTGAAGCTGATGGGGCGCCATAACATCAGCAATGTGATGGCTGCGTTGGCGCTTGGTCACGCTGCCGGACTGCCGATGCCGGTCATGCTGGATGTGGCTCGGGAGTTTCGTGGCTTGCCGCATCGCTGCGAGTTTGTCCGGAATCTGGACGGCGTTGATTACATCAACGACTCCAAAGGCACCAACGTGGGCGCAACCGTCGCTGCCATTGAAAGTTTGGCACCGGATCACGGCAAACTGGTTTTGATCGTCGGCGGTGAGGGGAAAGGTGCTGATTTTGCACCTTTGGCAGCCCCGGTTCAGCGCTTGTGTCGGGCGGTTGTGTTGATTGGCCGAGACGCAAACACCATTTCCGAAGTGCTTGGCCAAAGCGTTGAAAAGATTCCTGCAGAGTCGTTCAAGCAAGCGATTGCCAAAGCCCGGGACGTGGCTTGTGCGGGCGACCGGGTATTGTTGTCCCCGGCGTGTGCCAGTTTCGACATGTTCAAAGATTATAATGACCGTGGCGATCAGTTCCGCACGCTTGTGGAGGAGCTGTGATGCAAGTAGCAGCCCGCGTTCCGCAGCTCCAGACCAAGGCAATTGAGGTTCAGCCGCTGGCCGTTTTAGTGCTGACCTCTGTGGCTTTGCTGGTTATCGGCATGGTGATGATTTCATCCGCCTCGATGGACGTGGCGGCAGCCACAATGGGGAACAGCTACCACTACGTGGTACGACAAGTGATTTTCGCCATGCTGGGCTGCCTGGCTGCTTTGGTGGCCGTGAATATCCCGGTTTCCTGGTGGGAGCGCAGTGGCTGGCTGTTGTTGGGTATCGGTTTGTTGGTTCTGGTTCTGGTGCTGACCCCGCTGGGTCGCACCGTTAACGGGTCTACCCGCTGGATACCGGTGTTTTTCTTTAACGTGCAAGTGTCCGAAGTGGCCAAGCTGTGCTTGATCGCCTACCTCTCGGGTTACGTGGTGCGTCGCCGGGAAGCCTTGTTGAACGACTGGTCGGGCTTCTTCCGGCCATTGATTGTTTTGGGGCTGGCGGTTGGCCTGTTGATGATTGAGCCGGATTTTGGCGCCTCGGTGGTATTGAGCGCCGCCGCAGCCGGCGTGATCTTTCTCAGCGGCGTTCGGCTCACACGGTTCTTGCCGTTGATCGGGTTGATGGTGGTGGCAGGAACCATTCTGGTTGTTAGTGCCCCTTACCGCTTGAAGCGGGTGGTCAGCTATCTGGACCCGTGGAAAGACCAATTCGATAGTGGCTATCAGCTGACCCAGTCTTTGATTGCCTTCGGGCGTGGCGAGTGGACGGGCGTGGGGTTAGGTAACTCGGTTCAGAAACTGTTCTTTCTGCCGGAAGCCCACACCGATTTCATCTTCGCCATCATCGCTGAAGAGTTCGGGCTGATTGGGGCGCTGATTGTGGTGGCCCTGTTTACAGCTTTGGTGGTGAGCGGTTTCGTGATCGGCCGACGGGCCGAGCGAAGCGGTATGCCGTTTGGTGCTTGTTTCAGCTATGGCATTTCATTGCTGGTTGGTTTGCAGGCGGCCATCAACATGTGTGTAACAACCGGCCTTCTGCCAACCAAAGGGCTGACACTGCCCCTGGTCAGCTACGGTGGTTCCAGTTTGTTGGTGACTTGCGTGGGGCTGGGCATTATCGCCCGGGTCGAAATGGAACGTCTGGATAAAGAGAAAATGGCGGCAGACAAACCTGCCCGGAAAGTTAAAGGAGGCGCGGTTTATGACTAGTCCTCGTCGCTTCCTGATGATGGCCGGTGGCACCGGCGGCCACGTATTCCCGGCACTGGCCACGGCTCGGGCGTTGCAGGAGCAAGGCCATGAAGTGCATTGGCTGGGTGCCAAAGGTGGCATGGAAGAGCGATTGATTGGCGAAACCGAAATACCGTTGTCGTTGATTCGCATTAAGGGCCTGAGGGGTAAGGGCAAGCTGGCGTTAGTGCTGGCTCCGTTCCGCTTGATGCGAGCGCTTGGGGAAGCCTACACCCTGCTACGCAAAATCAACCCTGACTGCGTTGTCGGAATGGGTGGGTTTGTGACCGGGCCGGGTGGGGTAGCTGCCTGGTTGTTGCGCAAACCGCTGATTATCCACGAGCAGAATGCGATTGCTGGCATGACCAACCGCCTGTTAACGCGCTTCGCCAGCACCGTTTTGGAAGCCTTCCCCGGCAGTTTCGGTGATAAGACGGTAACGCGCTGTACCGGTAACCCGGTGCGTAAAGATCTGGTGACGCTGCCGGAACCGGCGCAAAGATTTGAAGGTCGAACCACGCCAACCCGAATTCTCGTGGTTGGCGGCAGCTTGGGCGCACAGGTGTTTAACCAGCAATTGCCGAAGGCGCTGGCAACCTTGCCTGAAAGCGAACGGCCGGAAGTGCGCCATCAGTGTGGTGAAAAAAATGCAGAGGCCGCGCGCGAAGCATACGCAGAGGCAGGTGTTAATGCCAGTGTTGAGCCGTTTATTCGCGACATGGCGGAAGCTTATGAGTGGGCAGATCTTGTCATCTGCCGAGCGGGCGCGCTGACCGTTTCTGAGTTGTGCGCAGCGGGTGTCGGCGCGTTACTGGTGCCTTTTCCGCACGCTGTTGATGATCATCAAACCCGCAATGGCCAACACATGGTGACGGCCGGTGCCGCCATACTGGTGCCACAGTCTCAACTGACGCCGGAAGTCTTGGCTGACACCCTGAAGGATTTGGCGGGTAACCGCGAACGTATTCTTAATATGGCACAGGCCGCCCGTTCGCTGGCGCGTCCTGATGCAACGGAGAGAGTTGTGAATTACTGTCTGGAGGCCGCCAATGGCTGATTCGAACAATACGCCTTTGGTGTATCAGGTTCCCGAAATGCGCCGTATTCGCGGTATCCACTTTATCGGAGTGGGCGGTGCAGGCATGAGCGGCATTGCCGAGGTTCTGAAGAACCAGGGCTATGAGGTATCCGGCTCGGACATCAAAGAGAGCCTGGTCACTGATCGCCTCCGTGTTATGGGCATTCAGGTCTACATTGGCCACCGTGAAGAAAACAGTGCGAACGCTGATGTTGTAGTGGTGTCGTCTGCCGTGTCCTCGGACAACCCGGAAGTGGTGTCAGCACGCAGCCGCAGAGTGCCGATCGTGCCCCGTGCCGAGATGCTGGCCGAGATTATGCGCTATCGCCACGGAATTGCGGTTGCCGGTACCCACGGCAAAACTACCACGACCAGCCTGATCGCGTCGGTCTTTGGTGAAGCGGGTTTGGATCCCACCTTCGTGATTGGCGGCAAACTCAACAGTGCGGGTACCAACGCCAAGTTGGGCGGTTCCCGCTATCTGGTGGCTGAAGCCGATGAAAGTGATGCATCTTTCCTGCACCTGACCCCAACGATTTCGGTGGTCACCAACATCGAAGCCGACCATATGGAAACCTATGGCGGCGATATCGAAAAGCTGAAGCAGACGTTCGTGGACTTCCTGCACAACCTGCCGTTCTACGGCATCGCGGTGATGTGTGTGGATGACCCCTATGTGCAGGAAATTATCCCGCGTATTTCCCGCGCCATTATCACCTACGGCATCGACAATCCGGATGCCGATTATCGCGCCGAGAACATTTCTTCCGACGGCCTCAAGACCCGTTTCGTGGTGCGTCGCCCGGGCGATCGCCCTGATCTGGATGTCGAGCTGAAAATGCCCGGCCGGCACAATGTGTTAAACGCACTGGCGGTGATCGCCGTTGCCACAGACGAAGGCGTAGACGATAAAGCGATTTGCCGCGGCTTGGCAGGTTTTGCTGGAGTGGGGCGCCGCTTTCAGGTGTACGGCGAATACCAGACATCGAAGGCCCAGGCCACTTTGGTGGATGACTACGGTCACCACCCGACAGAAGTGGAGGCGGTTATCAAGGCGGCTCGGGGAGCCTGGCCTGACCGCCGCATTGTCATGCTGTACCAGCCTCACCGGTTCACCCGTACTCGTGACCTGTACGAAGACTTTGTACGGGTGCTCTCTGAAGTCGATGGCCTGCTGTTGATGGATGTGTATTCCGCCGGCGAGGCTGCCATTCCGGGCGCTGATGGGCGAGCTTTGTGTCGCAGTATTCGCCAGCGCGGCAATGTCGAACCGGTATTTGTTGAAGACAACCAAGAGATTGAAAATCTTCTGGAAAAGATACTTCAAGACGGCGATTTGTTGATTACCCAAGGCGCCGGGGACATTGGCGGCGTGGCGGCACGCCTCGCCGCAGCAGGAGTAGCGAAAAGTGAGTGATATGAGCCATACCGACTCGGAAAATTATTTGGCATCGCCCGAGCTGGTCAAAGCCCTCGGCCGAGTGGCGGTTTTTATGGGAGGCAACTCGGCCGAGCGCGAGGTGTCTCTGAATAGTGGCGAAGCCGTATTGGCAGCCCTGCAATCAGCGGGAGTAGACGCATACGGCATCGACGTTCAGGGCTGTTTGCTGAGTACTGTGGAATCTCCGGAATTTGACCGGGTGTTTATCGCTCTGCATGGCCGGGGTGGTGAAGACGGCACCATACAGGCGATTTTGCAGCAGGCAGGCATTCCCTACACCGGCAGCGAAGTGTTGGCGTCTGCGCTGGCGATGGACAAGTTGCGCACCAAATACGTGTTCAAAGGCTGTGGGCTCCCGACCCCCGCGTTTCGCGCGATGCAATCCGCTGATGAAGCGGAAGATATCGTCGCCAGACTGGGTACGCCACTGAGTGTCAAGCCCGCGCACGAAGGCTCCAGTATCGGCATTCGCAAGGTACGTAGCGTCAGTGAGTTGGTTGAAGCCTACGAAGCGGCCGCGGCGATGGATGACCTGGTGCTGGTGGAGCAGTGGATTGAAGGCCCGGAGTTCACCGTCAGCCTGTTGCAAGACAAAGCGCTGCCCGCGATTGGTCTGAGCACCGATCACGATTTTTACGATTACGAAGCCAAGTATCTGGCGAACGACACGCGCTATCGCATTCCTTGCGGATTGTCGGTTGAAAAAGAGTTGCAGTTGCAGAAGTTGGCGCTGGATGCGTTTCGTGTGGTTGGCTGCCGAACCTGGGGGCGAGTGGACATCATGCAGGACGCGCAGGATGAGTTCTGGCTGCTTGAGGTTAACACGGTGCCGGGAATGACCGATCACAGCCTGGTACCTATGGCAGCGAAAGCGGCTGGCATCGGTTTTCCGGAACTGGTGGTGAGAATACTGGAAGACACTTTGGTGGAGGCACCGAATGCTTGAAACACTACTGATCCGGAGCCGGGCGGTACCGCCTGAGCAGCCCCGGCGACGGGGGGCAACCACCGTAGAGCCAGGGCAAGACCGGTTTGGAGTGTTGAAAGCGATTTTGGCGGCCGTGCCCTGGTTACAGGTTGGCTTGGGGGCAACCGTGGTGCTGCTGGCGGCGTTGGTGCCTTGGGGAACCGATCGCCTTTTAACGGCGATGGATCAACAGATTCTGGCCGTCGATGTTCAGGGGCAGTTTGTTGGTGACAGCCGGGTAGGCATTGAGCGCTCAGCGGGTGCCTGGATCGGTAAAAGCTATTTCTCAACCGATCTGGCTGACATCAAGGCGGTGTTGGAACAGCGGCCGTGGGTTGAGTCGGCCGCGGTTAAGCGTGTGTGGCCCGGGCGGTTGGTGATCGATATTCGCGAGAAAAAGCCGTTGGCTTATTGGAGTGACGGCCGTTTGGTGAGTCGTTCCGGGGAGTTATTTTCGCCGCCCAATCCGGAAGTGGCCGGCCGCCTGCCCAAGCTATCGGGTCCGGATGAGCGGGTGAGAGAGGTGATCACCATGGCCCGGAAAATGAGTGAGCAGCTCTACGGCTACGGGCTGGGCTTCGCGGGGCTGGCACTTGAAGCCCGGGGTGCCTGGACACTGACTCTGGCCAACGGCATTGAGGTGGTCTTGGGGCGCGACAAGGTCGAGCAGAGATTTGAGCGCTTTATAACGGTTTACGAGAACCGGTTGGCGTCCCGTGTGGACGAAGTCAGCCGGGTAGATGCCCGCTATACAAACGGCATAGCGGTGCAGTGGAAAGCGGATGCAGCAGTTGCTGCACCGAAGTCCTGATAACGATTATTACGAACTTGGGGTTTGGTGAATCACATGTCATCGGTTGAAACGGAAAACATGATTGTCGGCCTGGATATCGGAACCTCCAAGGTGGTTGCGATCGTCGGCAAACGCAAAATGGATGGAACCATTGAAGTCGTCGGAATTGGCTCGCACCCATCTCGCGGACTCAAGCGCGGAGTGGTGGTGAACATTGAAGTCACCGTGCAGGCCATTCAGCGGGCGGTGGAAGAAGCCGAGCTGATGGCAGGTTGCCGGATCCATTCGGTGTATGCGGGCATTGCCGGCAGCCACATCAAGAGTCTGAACTCCCACGGCATCGTTGCCATCCGGGACCGTGAAGTGACTCAGGCCGACATCGATCGGGTGATCGATGCCGCCCAAGCCGTCGCGATTCCTGCAGACCAGAAAGTACTGCACATTCTGCCGCAGGAATTTGTCATCGATAACCAGGAGGGCATCAAAGAGCCCATGGGTATGTCCGGCGTTCGCCTGGAAGCCAAGGTGCATTTGGTTACCTGCGCGGTCAACGCGGCCCAGAACATCGATAAGTGCGTGAAGCGCTGCGGGCTGGAAGTGGATGACATCATTCTCGAGCAGCTGGCCTCCAGTCACGCGATCCTGACCGAAGACGAGAAAGAGCTCGGTGTTTGCGTTGTGGATATGGGCGGCGGGACCACGGACATCGCCGTGTTTACCGGAGGTGCTATCCGCCACACCGCAGTTATCCGCTATCCGCCACACAGCAGTTATCCCCATCGCCGGGGATCAGGTGACCAATGACATTGCCATGGCCCTGCGCACACCGACACAGAACGCGGAAGAAATCAAAATTAAATACGCCTGCGCGCTGACCCAGCTTGCCGGCGCTGAAGACACCATCAAAGTGCCCAGTGTGGGTGATCGGGCCCCGCGGGATCTTTCCCGACAAGCGTTGGCGGAAGTTGTGGAGCCTCGCTACGAAGAACTGTTCACGTTGGTGCAGTCCGAATTACGCCGCTCCGGATTCGAAGACATGATTCCGGCGGGCATCGTTATCACAGGCGGTTCCTCCACCATGGAAGGGGTGGTTGAGCTGGCTGAAGAGATCTTCCACATGCCGGTAAGACTGGCCTGTCCGCAGGCGGTTTCCGGCATGACGGAGGTGGTCAACAATCCGATTTACGCCACCGGCGTTGGTTTGTTGATTCATGGTTTCCGGCAAATGGACCTTGGCCGGACACCTGTGCTCAAAGCTGAGGATGCTCCCTCATTGATTGAGCGCATGAAAGCCTGGTTTACCGGTCAGTTCTGACGGCAATCAGGAAGCAATGCACGAAGGTTTCTCGAAAATACAAAACCAATGAAATAACCGGTCTCGATAGATCGGACACAGCACGAAGGAGTAGGGGATATGTTTGAACTTGTCGATAATGTTCAACAAAGCGCAGTTATTAAGGTTGTCGGTGTTGGCGGTGGCGGTGGTAACGCCGTTCGCCACATGCTTAACAGCGACATTGAAGGCGTGGAGTTTATTTGCGCCAACACAGACGCCCAGGCACTGACAGACCTGGACGCACGTCAAATCATCCAGTTGGGTGGCAATATCACCAAAGGGCTGGGCGCCGGTGCAAACCCGGAAGTAGGGCGCCAGTCCGCGCTTGAAGACCGTGACCGTATCGCGGAGGCGCTGAGCGGCTCTGACATGGTGTTCATTACCGCGGGTATGGGGGGCGGTACTGGAACCGGAGCAGCTCCGATCGTTGCCGAAGTAGCCCGGGAAATGGGTATTCTGACAGTGGCGGTGGTTACCAAGCCGTTTCAGTTTGAAGGTGGCAAGCGCATGAGCGTCGCTGAATCCGGCCTGAAAGAGCTGGAAGAAAGCGTGGACTCGTTGATCACCATCCCGAACGAAAAACTGCTGGCGGTCATGGGTAAAAAGACCAGTCTTCTGGACGCATTCGCAGCAGCGAACGACGTTCTGCTGGGGGCTGTTCAGGGTATCGCTGATCTGATTACCCGTAACGGTATGATCAACGTCGACTTTGCTGACGTGAAGACAGTGATGTCCGAGATGGGCATGGCCATGATGGGTACCGCTCGTGCAACCGGTGAAAACCGAGCTCAGGAAGCTGCTGAAGCCGCCGTTCGTAGCCCGCTTCTTGAAGACGTTAACCTGCAGGGTGCCAAAGGTATTCTGGTTAATATTACTGCGGGCATGGACCTGAATCTGGGTGAGTTCACCGAAGTGGGTGATATTATCCGCGAATTTGCCTCCGAATCGGCCACAGTGGTTGTAGGTACTGTAATTGATCCGGAAATGACAGAAGAGCTGAAGGTTACAGTTGTAGCGACCGGGCTGGGTGGTGATCGCGAAAAGCCGACCAAAGTAGTGGATAACTCCCGCACTCTGGATGGCACAACCGATTACAACCAGTTGGATCGCCCGGCCATTCTGCGTCGTCGCGCGGTAACGCAAGGCAACGTAGCCCTGGACCAGAGCAAAGAAAGCGAAGAACAAGGCGTGGACTATCTCGATATTCCCGCATTCCTTCGTAGGCAGGCTGACTGATAGGCTGACTTGATGCTGACAACTGGGCGAGCGTTCTGACGGGCGCAATGTTGTAAGCCTTTGTCAAAGATGAGCTGGTTGATCATAGCCATAAGCTATTGCGCAAGTTAACTAAACTTGTGTTGGTTAAATGGTGCTCAGTCTTGAATTCTGATATTCTTCGGGCAGTTTTTTGCTCAGAATATCGCTCTTTTGTGACGGAATAATGACCGATGATTAGACAACGCACACTCAAAAACACCATCCGCGCGACCGGTGTTGGCCTGCACTCAGGGGAAAAGGTTTACCTGACCCTGAAGCCGGCCCCGGTCGATGCCGGAATTATTTTCCGGCGCACGGACCTCGACCCGGTAGTCGAAATTCGTGCCTGCGCGGAAAATGTGGGTGAGACCACGCTGTCCACGACGCTGGTAAAAGACGGTGTGCGTGTGGCAACAGTAGAGCACTTACTGTCTGCTATGGCTGGTCTCGGAATCGATAACTGTTACGTAGAGCTTAGCGCTGCTGAAGTCCCGATTATGGACGGCTCGGCTGGTCCGTTCGTGTTCCTGCTCCAGTCAGCAGGCATTGCCGAACAGGAAGCGGCCAAGCGTTTCATCCGTATCAAGCGGGAAGTAACAGTTGAAGAAGATGGCAAGAAAGCCACTTTCCTGCCGTTCGAAGGCTTCAAGGTCAGCTTTGGTATTGATTTCGATCACCCGGTATTCAAGGGCCGCGCCCAAACCGCAACGGTCGATTTCTCCAGTACGTCCTTCGTAAAGGAAGTGTCTCGTGCCCGTACATTCGGATTTATGCGCGATATCGAAAAACTGCGAGCTATGAATCTGGCCCTCGGTGGTAGTGTCGATAATGCGATTGTGGTCGATGACTACAAAATCCTGAACGAAGACGGTTTGCGCTACGACGATGAATTCGTCAAGCACAAAGTGCTGGACGCGATCGGGGATCTTTATCTGCTCGGCAACAGTTTGATTGGTGAGTTCCGTGGTGTGAAATCTGGCCACGACTTGAACAACAAACTGCTGCGTAAGCTCAGGGCGGAAGAGGAATCGTGGGAAGTCGTCACTTTCGAAGACGAAGCGACTGCTCCGATTTCATACATGAAGCCAGTGCTGGCGGTCGAGGGCTAAGGCGGGAGGCCTTAATCTCGAACGTGGCTTGCGAGTTTTTCGAGAACCTCGCGTAGAGCTTTATCCTTCGTGTGCCCGGCTTCCTCTGCGAGGAGCCGGGCATTTTCTTTGCTGAGCGGTACCTTTTCGACCTTTTTGCGAACCTTGTAACGAGCGGGCGCAACTTTCACGCGAACCTTCCAGACAAACCGGAAGAGCTCGTTTTCCCTCAAAGCTTCCATAATTTCATGCTGCCGGAATCTGAGCCGGGTGGCCTTGCTGGCGGTATCCGTTGATAGCACCAGCTCTCCGTCCAGGCAGGCAACGAATCGAGTGCCCTCAGTAAGCTCCTCGGGAATAGCCGCCAGAACAATCTGTTCAGCTTCAAGGTGCATTCCGGCTTTCGCGACAAGTTGTTTAAGGGTTGTCCCGGAACTCGACGAAACTCTGCTGAAGATCGTTTTTTGATCGTTTTTTTTGCTCATTGCCGGGTTTTGCTCGACTCTGCGGTTTACGATTGGTTACACTTCTGCACGTTTTATGCGTAGCGTCTATAACACGGCCGTTTTACATTGTGACGGAAGGCAATGTCTACCGGATGCTACGACTTTTTTCAGTGCGTAGTTGTTGCTAAGGATAGCAGACCCGCTCGGAAACACTCCGGGTCGCAGCACTACACGGATATGGTTGCGACTCCCTATATGACACCGAACGACGATATGAATGTAATTTTCGTTGGCAAAAGCCATGGGCAGCCTCGAACGCTAAACCTCAACGCAGTTACGATAGCCAGCCTGATTTTCGGCGTGGTGGCGGTCGTGCTCGCAGCGGGTTGGGGCGGCTACCGTTTTGCCATGGAAGCAGTGGCTGCAGCGGAACCGACCGAGTCTGAGCTGGTAGCCGAGTGGCGGGCAAAGCTGCAAGAGCAAAAAGCCGAAATGGACCGGGTTCGACAGGATGTTGACCTGCAGATTGATGCGCTAACCCTTCGGTTGGGGCGTATTCAGGGCAGTCTGTTGCGGCTCGACGCTTTGGGTCAGCGCTTTGTTGAGTCTGGCATTGTCACCAGTGATGAGTTTAATTTTGATCAACCGGCTGCGGTGGGCGGCCCGGAAGAGGGTGGGCTGTCAGCCGACTCCTTCAGTGCGCCAGAGTTGACCGATATGATTGACCAGATAGAAGCGCAGATTGAAGATCGTGAAAAACAATTGCGCCTGCTGGAAAAAGTGGCCTCGCGTCAGAAGCTTGAAGACGAGCTTTACGTTCAGGGGCGACCAATCACCTGGGGCTGGTTATCGTCAAAGTACGGGTATCGGTCTGATCCTTTCACCGGAAAACGAACCTGGCACAGTGGCGTTGACCTTGCCGGTAAAGACGGCAGCGACATTATTGCCGTTGCCAGTGGCGTGGTCACCTACGCCGACGAGCGCTATGGCTATGGAAATCTGGTCGAGATTGACCACGGCGAGGGATTGGTAACCCGCTATGCCCACGCCAAAGCGATCAAGGTCAAAGTGGGTGAGATTGTCCAGAAGGGGCAACGTGTCGCGCTCATGGGCAGCACCGGTCGCTCTACCGGCCCGCACGTACATTTTGAAGTTATCCGCAACGGAAAACCCGAAAACCCCGAAAAATACATCCGCCGCGCAAGCCGCTGATTTCATTCCCGTGAAGCCCTCCTTTTGTCCTTCGCCTAAATAAGGTTAGAATGCCGGCTTCCTCCGTTTAACTGAAGAAGCCGTGGTCTATGTTCACAAAGCTCGCAACCAAGATGTTTGGCAGTAAGAACGCTCGAGAAATCAAGCGGATGCGCAAGGTTGTCTTGCGTGTCAACGAACTTGAAGAGCAGTTTAGTGCACTGTCGGATACCGAATTGCAGGGCAAGACGGCCGTGTTTCGCCGCCGCCTGGATGAGGGTGAAACCTTAGACGCCATACTTCCCGAGGCATTTGCCACCGTTCGCGAGGCCAGCCGTCGTGTCATGGGCATGCGCCATTACGACGTTCAGTTGGTGGGTAGTATGACGTTGCACGAAGGGCGCATCGCCGAAATGAAAACCGGTGAAGGTAAAACCCTGGTGGCGACCGCCGCGGTGTATCTGAATGCTCTGCCGGGTAAAGGCGTGCACGTTATTACCGTGAACGACTACCTCGCCCGACGGGATGCCGAGTGGATGGGCAAGCTATACCGTTTCTTGGGTATGGAAGTGGGCGTTGTGGTTGCCGGACAGGCACCGGAAGAAAAGAAAGCCGCCTAGGACAGGCACCGGAAGAAAAGAAAGCCGCCTACCAGGCTGACATCACCTACGGCACAAACAACGAATTCGGTTTTGATTACCTGCGCGACAACATGGCCTTCAGTATCGAAGACAAAGTGCAGCGCGGGTTGAACTTCGCCATTGTCGATGAAGTGGATTCCATTTTGATCGACGAGGCGCGCACGCCACTGATTATTTCGGGCGCGGCGGAAGATTCCTCGAAAATGTATCAGGCCATCAATACACTGATCCCGAGCCTGGAGAAGGGCGAAGTCAGTGAAGAAGGCGAGTCTACCGGCGATTTCACCATCGATGAAAAATCTCGTCAGGTGGAGCTGACCGAAACCGGTCACGAAAAAGTTGAAGAGCTTCTGCTGAGCCGTGGTTTGCTGCAGGAAGGCGAAAGCCTCTACTCGGCAGCTAACCTTGGCCTCCTGCACCATGTTCACTCCGGCCTGCGGGCGCACCATTTGTTCCAGAAAGATGTGGATTACATCGTTCAGGGTGGCCAGGTGGTGATCGTTGACGAGCACACAGGCCGCACGATGCCGGGGCGCCGTTGGAGCGAAGGGCTGCATCAGGCGATTGAAGCGAAAGAAGGTCTTAAGATTCAGGCCGAAAGCCAGACTCTGGCCTCAACCACTTTCCAGAACTACTTCCGCCTGTACGAAAAGTTGGCCGGTATGACCGGTACCGCAGACACCGAGGCGTTCGAATTCCGTCAGATCTACGGCCTGGACGTGGTGGTGATTCCGCCTAACAAGCCCATCCAGCGTATTGATTACAACGATCTGGTGTATCTGACGCAGGAAGAAAAATTCCACGCCATTATCGACGAGATCAAAGACGTCACCGCCGAAGGTCGGCCGATTTTGGTGGGTACGGCTTCCATTGAAGCGTCTGAATTGCTGTCGATGTTGCTGAAGAAATCGCGTATCGAGCACAAAATTCTGAACGCCAAGCAGCACGAATCCGAAGCGCAGATCATTGCTCAGGCGGGCCGTCCGGGTGCGGTTACCATTGCCACCAATATGGCAGGCCGTGGTACTGATATCGTATTGGGCGGTAACTGGGAATTTGAAGCGGCCGGCATGGCGGATGCCTCGGAAGAAGAAATTGCCCGACTGAAGGCCGAGTGGACCGAGCGCCACAATCAGGTGCTGGAAGCTGGTGGCTTGCACATTATCGGTACCGAGCGTCACGAATCCCGCCGCATCGACAACCAGCTGCGCGGTCGTGCGGGTCGTCAGGGTGACCCGGGTTCGTCCCGTTTCTTCCTGTCGCTGGAAGACAACCTGATGCGGATCTTCGCGCCTGAGCGTGTGAAGAACCTGATGCAGGCGATGGGCATGAAAAAAGGCGAGGCCATCGAGCATCGCATGGTCACCAACGCCATCGAAAAGTCTCAGCGCAAAGTGGAAGGCCGCAACTTCGACATGCGTAAAACGCTGTTGGAGTACGATGACGTAGCCAACGATCAGCGTACCGTGATCTACGAGCAGCGTAACGAAGTCATGGCGTCTGAAGACGTATCCGAAATGGTCGATACCATTCGGGAAGACGTAGTGGATTCACTGATCAGCGAATTCATTCCGCCTCAGAGCATGCCCGAGCAGTGGGATGTGGCGGGGCTGGAAGCGCAGTTGCAGTCAGAAATGGCGATTGAACTGCCGATTCAGCAGTGGCTGGAAGAAGACAGCAAGCTGTTCGAAGACAATCTGCGCCAGAAAATTCTGGACGCGATTGTCGCTGAGTACAAAGCGAAGGAAGAGATTGCCGGCGCTGAGTCCATGCGCAAGTTCGAGAAGCAGGTCTTCTTGCAAGTGTTGGATACGCTCTGGAAAGAGCATCTGTCGAATATGGATCACTTGCGTCGCGGTATTCATTTGCGCGGCTACGCCCAGAAAAACCCCAAGCAGGAATACAAGCGCGAAGCGTTCAACCTGTTTGAAAACATGCTGGACGGCATGAAACGCGACGTTGCGCGGGTACTGAGCCACGTGCGCGTGCAGAGTCGTGAAGAGATGGAAGAGGTAGAGCGTCGCCGCAAAGAAGAGTTAGAGCGGGAAATGGCCCGGGCCAACCTGCGACACGACGAAACCAGTGCCGCCGCACCTGCGCAGGGCGAAAGCGAAGACGGGCAGCAAGCAACGCCGGACACTTTTGTGCGCCAAGAGCGAAAGGTAGGCCGAAACGAGCCTTGCCCTTGCGGGTCTGGTAAGAAGTTCAAGCAATGCTGCGGTAAGGTGAGTTAAACCGACACCGAAACGCACGAACCAGAACCCGCAAACTGCCTGACCAAGAGCAGCTTGCGGGTTTTGTCGTTTTCAGATTGGCATTCACTCAAGGAGATAAACATGGCGGTAGGTCCCGGAACTTTGCCGGAGTTTCATCCGGTTGCAGGGGTTAAGATTGGTATTGCCAGTGCGGGCATCAAAACGCCCGGCCGAAAGGATGTTGTCGTGTTTGAGTTGGCACCGGATGCCCGAGTTGCCGGTATCTTTACCCAGAACCAGTTCTGCGCCGCCCCGGTTGTACTGAGCCGACGCCATTTGGCTGAAGCGGCACCCCGTTACCTGCTGATCAATACCGGAAATGCCAACGCCGGCACCGGAGCCGCCGGGCTGGCGGATGCGGAGCGCTGCTGTGCGGCCTTGGCAGAAAAGGCGGGTGTGGATACAAGCCGCGTATTGCCGTTCTCTACCGGAGTGATTGGCGAGCCCTTGCCCGTTGATAAGATCGTCGGGGCCTTGCCCGACGCGCTGGCCGGTGCCCGTGAGGATCGCTGGGCGGAAGCGGCCAGCGGCATTATGACCACCGACACGCGGCCCAAAGGTGCCTCCTGCCAGATGGATCTGGACGGCCATACGGTGACGATTTCGGGCATCAGCAAGGGGGCCGGCATGATTCGCCCGAACATGGCCACCATGCTGGGCTTTATTGCTACGGATGCCAAAATTGCGCCGGACGCTTTGCAGGCATTGGCCTCCGAACTGGGTGAGAAATCCTTCAACCGGATTACCATCGACAGCGATACGTCGACAAATGATGCCTGCATGCTCATTGCCAGCGGCCGCTACGATGGCCCGGAAATTACCGAAGACAGCCCGTTGTTCGCCCCGTTGAAAGAAGCATTGCGAAAGATCTATCTGGATCTGGCTCACGCTATCGTTCGTGACGGTGAAGGTGCCACCAAGTTTGTGACCATCGATGTGGCCGGCGCCGCGAATCAGCAAGAGGCGCTGGATGTGGCTTACACGGTGGCGCATTCGCCGCTGGTGAAGACTGCGCTTTACGCATCCGATCCGAACTGGGGCCGGATTTTGGCGGCGGTCGGTCGGGCCGGCGTTCCGGATCTTGATCTGCAGGCGCTGGAAATTTACCTCGGCGATGTGTGTCTGGTGCGTGATGGCGGCCGAGCTGATGACTATTCCGAAGAGCGTGGTCAGGCGGTGATGGATCAGGAAGAAATTACCATTGCGATTGACCTGAAGCGCGGAGAAGTGCGGGAGACGGTCTGGACCTGCGATTTTTCTCATGACTATGTGACCATCAATGCCGAATACCGAAGCTAATCGTCCGTCCGTGCCGAAATTAGTGCATGTTGCCGTTGCGGTGATCGTTCGGCGTGGTCGTGTATTGATTGCGCGCCGCCCGGATCACGTGCATCAGGGCGGTTTGCTGGAGTTTCCCGGAGGCAAAGTGGAGCCGGGAGAAAGCGTTCAGCAGGCATTGGTGCGCGAGATTGCCGAGGAAACCGGGCTGGCGGTGCCGTTGGGAAGTCTTGAGCCGGTCATTGGTGTTCGCCACGACTACGGCGACAAGCAGGTTTTTCTGGATGTCTGGCAAACCTCCGCCGCCGAAGGCGAACCCGAGGGGCGGGAGGGGCAGCTGATTGAATGGATGTCGCCTCATTCGTTGCAGGATGAAGATTTTCCGGCTGCCAACAGGCCGATCATCCGGGCTTTGAACCTACCCGGGAATCTACCGATAACCGGCGCAATGGCATCGTGGGAAAATGGTTTGGACCGTTTTGTTTCCGCGTTGCCCGCGTTGAAATCCGGATTGGTGGTATTGCGGGCACCACAGTTGCCAGCTCAAGATTATCGGCAGTTAGCGAGAGCGGCATTGGCGGAATGTGAAGGTTCCGGGGTCGGTGTGCTGCTGCACGGCTGTCCGGATTTGCTTTCTGAATTTCCCGAGGCCGCCGGCGTACACCTGCCTTGGCGCGAGGCTGAAGGGCTGTATGAGCGCCCTGCGCCTGCGAATCGGTTGTTGGGCGTGTCTTGCCATAGCGCAGAGCAGTTGCGTCATGCTGAGCGCTTGGGGGCGGATTACGCGGTCTTTGGCCCGGTCTTGCCAACGGCCAGTCACCCCGGTGAGCCGGCTTTGGGGTGGCAGGAGTTTGAGCGCCAGGTATCGGCGGCCGTAATCCCGGTTTATGGGTTGGGTGGTTTAGCGCTGGAGCACCAAGTTCAGGCGCGGGCATGTGGCGGACAAGGTATTGCCGGCATCAGTTTCTGGTGGCCGCCCCATGAAAATCGATAAGCTGGAAATGAATACAGAGGGAACCAAGCGTGAGCAAACTGACCCATCTTGATGAAAAAGGCGAAGCCCGGATGGTTGATGTGACGGAAAAAGCCGTCACCGAGCGGGAAGCGCGGGCTGAGGCAACAGTGCGTATGTTGCCGGAAACCCTCAGAATGATTATCGATGGCGAGCATCCGAAGGGCGATGTCTTGGCTACCGCCCGGATTGCGGGCATCATGGCCGCCAAGAAAACTCACGACTTGATTCCGCTTTGCCACGCGTTGAATCTGACCTCCACCAAGGTGCTGTTGTCGCCGGGTGCTGATGGGGCGTCGGTTCATATTGAAACCCGCTGTAAGCTGTCTGGCCAGACCGGTGTCGAGATGGAAGCGCTGACCGCCGCCTCGGTAGCTGCGCTGACGCTCTACGATATGTGTAAGGCTGTGGATAAAGGGATGGTGGTCGATAACGTTCGGCTGCTGGAAAAAAAAGGCGGCCGTTCCGGTCATTGGTTGGCTGAGACTACGCCCAGCTAGTGGCCACGTGATAGAATGCC